>TARA_B110000037_G_scaffold24322_1_pt1 | contig 25368 bp, 15 predicted proteins | sample TARA_B110000037 | Tara Oceans TARA_B110000037 (sample SAMEA4397196) | marine metagenome | biome: Polar Biome; feature: [MIX] marine epipelagic wind mixed layer (ENVO:01000061); material: water (ENVO:00002006), including particulate matter (ENVO:01000060) such as... | depth 10-100 m
GCATTTTGTTTTTTTGAGATGGTTGGATTAGTTGTTACCTATTAACTCAAATAATTTTAACAACAACTTAATAGACTAATGTCGATGCCCACCACCAGAGTATTGCATGGCCTCCCCTTTTCCAAATCCGTAGCTAAAACCTAGCGTAATAAATCGACCTCTTCTACCATAACTGTAAACGTAAAATTTTTCGTTAGAAATTTCACTTTCTTGAAAACGTGAAGCAAACACATCACGAACACTAGCATTAACAACTGCTTTGCCATTCATTATTTTTTTACGGATACCAAAATCCATAAATAAATTACCTGAAACGGTGTTTTGAACAGTAATATATTTAGATCTATAGCGACCGGTTGCTTCAATGTCAATTTTATACGGCAGCTTTACTTTACTAGTCAATTTAGCCGACCATCTATTACCATTAAAGTCGAAAGAAGTCTTCTCAAAAGTACCACGACGTTGAAATAAACTATAGTTAGCATCGCCTAGAAAGGAGACTTTTTTACCTATGCTGTATTTGCCATTAAACTCAACTCCTGTTGAGTAATTGTTACCCACATTCATAGGCATAAGCAAATTAACATTGTTTTTAAAAGTTGATATACGCTCAATTACCTCAGTAGTAACACGCTGAAAAACACTGAAATTGAAAGTTGATTTCTTACGAAGGTAAATGGCAGAAACCTCATACGAATCAGTAAATTGAGGCTGTAATTTAGGGTTACCTGTTCGAATACTAAAGTTGTTACGAATACTAAAGAATGGGTTTAAATCCCACAAACGTGGTCGGTAAATACGTTTTGAATATCCGGTTTGAATCGAGAACTTTTTATTGATTTTATAGGATGCATGAACGCTTGGAAAAAAGTTTTGGTAATTCTGATTGTTCTTTTCGTTGGTGTTGGTTAAAACCGTTGTTAAATCTGTATTTTCAAGTCGTAATCCTCCTTTTATACCCCATTTGTTTTTTTCATAAGCTAAGGTTGAATACAAGCCCAAAACCTTTTGATTGTATTCAAAATTGTTGGTGAAATTGGCATCCGAAATCCAAACATTGTTAACGAAATTAGAAACTGCGAAATTGTTATTTACGTCATTTAGAACATACTGCCCTCCTGTTTCTAAAGTAAAGCCATTAGAAAACGGCTTGGTGTAATCTGCTTTATAGGTAAAACTTGCTTCGCTAAACTTAGTGTTGGTTAGCTGAAACGGATCCGCTTCTTCACCAAAACTGGTGATGTTCTCAAATTCAGATGATAAATCTTTTCCGAAAAATCGCCCCAAAGCACTTACCAATAGTTTATGTTCTTTGTTGTCTTCAAAGTCTTTTTGATACTGAAATTCATACTGCCATTTAGGATTGGTAGCTTGGGTCACTTCTTTTCTGCTCCATTCTGAAATTAAAGTATCCTTAACATAGCTTTCAAAATTAATTTCGGATGGTTGATCTTCTACCTCGTATGCAAAATTACCCGATAGTGTAAGCACATTTAATTCGTTGATGTGGTAATCTGCACCCAGCGTAATGTTGTAAAAATTCTCATCACGGTACTCGTTGCCTTTACTTAATATGCTGGTGTTGTTAATAAGGTCTCTATTAATGTTTTCTGATGTTTTTGGCAGTGAACGGTATCCTGCTCCTAATTGACTAAACAAATTGAATTTTTCGGTTCTACGGTTCACGCTTATGCCGATGCTGTGGTTGTGTGGCCATCCGGTATTTAAGGATATTGAACCGTTTAATCCTTTTTTTTCCTCTTTTCTGAGTACTATATTTATGATTCCGGCCGTACCTTCTGCATCGTATTTCGCTGATGGATTGGTAATAACTTCAATTTTTTCAATCATATCAGCTGTTATGGTTCCTAGCGCATTACTCTCATCACTGGCAAGGATACTGGGCTTACCATTAATCAAAACCTGAACTCCTGAACTGCCACGCAAGCTAATTTGACCTTCAATATTTACATTAACCGATGGTACATTGTTAAGTACCTCTAAAGCGCTAGCTCCTGTTGTGCTTAGATCTTGACCAACATTAAACACTCTTTTATCTAACCTGAATTCAGTTTGTGAGCGTTCAGCTCTTACCTCTATTCCATCTAAATAGGTAGCACTTTGCTGTAGCATTATTGTTCCAAGATCAATTTTACCCTGATCTCGTTCAAACTCGGTAATTGTTTTGGTTACAAAGCCCAAAAATTTTACCTCAAAATAAATAGGTCCAGCCTTAGCAATAATTTTGAACGTTCCATCCTCAAGAGTCGTTGTACCATCAATTGGTTTTTCTGTTGCCTTATTCATCACAGCCACGGTAGCAAACATAACGGGTTGATCGCTGTTGCTTTCAACCACAGTACCAGTAACGTAAATTTTATGTTCTTGAGCAAACAGGATATTACTTGATAAAAGCATCCAAAATCCAAGCACAATTTTTAATCTATTTAAACTCATATTAGTATTTAAAAAGCAAACTAAAGGTTTTACCATTTGCTATTGACTCTATTTTAACGAAATAGTTTAATGCCCTTCGAAATTAATCTTAGTCAAAATTCCTATTGACAATTCTTTGTAACAAAAAAGCTTGACTATTTCCAAATTTATCTTTTGAAATAAAACAATACTACCATTCAATAATTAGCCTTCTATTTCAGAATAATTAACTGATAATCAATACGAAAAAAATCTACTTAATCTTTTTCTTACTTTAAATTCTGATTGAATTATCTCAGCTAAAAGTCCAATTGATTCGGATCTTCATCATCCTCTCCTGGTAACTCTAATGCCTTAACTGATTGAACGGCGTTTCCAGCAATTCCTTTAATTGAGCCATACATATCAATGGTATTGGTAATTACCTTTTCAATTTGTTTGTCTCTTTGTTTCCAAATACGTTGCATTGAACGTTTCTCACTTTCTAAATCAGATTTCATCTGAGTAAACCCCTCTACAATAGCCTCTACTTGCATTCTAAAGGCGTTTCCTGTAAGAAAAGTATATAGCATCTCCATTTTATCGCCTTTATTGTCTTGAGAGCTAATAGCAGTACTTAACTGAACTATCGATTCTCTTAAAACGGCACAAAGCCCTTTAAACTCATCATAATTACAAATCCAAATACCTTCTTTTAAGCCCATTCTTTTCATGCCAGTTGGCATAACTTCGGTAACCAATACACCGATATTGGCTCCTTTATCTCTGATGTCGGCCTTAAATTTCTCTATCCAAGATGGCTGGAAATCCTTGGTACGCTTGCTTTCGTAATAAATAGTACCACAGTTTTGAACCGACCTAGTATTCACAGTTTGCAAACTATCACCACCTCTAGCACCTTTTTTTATTTCTTCAATGGAATCCAGCGGAAATTGAGATGTTAACCATTCTTCAATAGCTAATTCTTGAACTTCGCCTTGCAATTGCATGGACCCCTGCTCTTGCTTTCGCTTCATTTCTTCGGTTAACTTTTTTTGATCTTCAAGTTGTTTGGTCATTTCTTTAAAACGCATTTCGTTCCTTTCTTCTTCTGCCTTGCGAATCTTTTCTTTTTCTGTAATAAGTGTTTGGTTTAATTTCTTTTGTGCCTCTGCTTCGGCAGCTTCTTTCAATTCACCCTTTTCTCGTTTTAACTTTTCAATTTCTGCTTTGGATCGGTTTAGTTCTTTTACTTGCTCTGATTTCTCGTTAAGCTCATTTTGTAAAGACTTAAATTGCTCCTCTTGCTCTACTATTAACTTTGATTTTAATTTAGCTTCAATCGTAAGCCTGTCTTCTTTCAATTGCTTTTCTAACCGCTCCTGAAAAAGTTGATTCTCTTGTTTTTTCTTTTCTTCAAAAGCAACTTTTTCGTCTCGAAGCTTCTCTTGCTCCCCTTGGTAACGTTTTTTCTCCGACGATAATTCCGCTTGATACTTTCTTTTAATTTCATCTTCTAATTGATGAGATAGAATATTCTGAACATCTATATCCGTTCCGCAATTCGGGCATTCAACTTGATTAGGAGTACTCATACTTTACTTTTTGAAGATTAAACATAGCTTCTATTTGCTATTTTGTCGCACAAAAATAACGGCCTACAATATATTGCAGAAACCATCCAATTGAGAACTAGTATCAATTAATTTTTATTAACAACCACAAATTTCAATGTAGATGAAAAGGTAATCAGAAAGAATAGGACAACCGACCTCATGAAAAAAAAATGGTTATTTACCAAATTTATTTTGGTAATCTAGAATACTTTTTTGTACAACTTGTAGCGCAATTTCTTTTGATTGAAACTCTTCAACAACAACCGATTTGTTTTCAAGTTTTTTGTAATCTTCAAAAAAGCTTCTTAACTCCCTAACCCAATGTACGGGTAGTTCATCAATATCGTTCATATGATTGACACTCATGTCATGTTTAGCAACGGCAATTATTTTATCATCCATTTCGCCGCCATCCAACATTCGCATAACACCAATTACCTTGGCTTCGACCAAACACATCGGTACAATTTCTATTTGAGAAAGAACCAAAATATCTAGCGGATCATCATCTTCACAGTATGTTTTAGGTATAAAACCATAGTTGGCAGGATAGTTAATCGATGAATATAAAACTCTATCAAGCTTTAACATTCCTGATTCTTTATCTAATTCGTATTTAGCTCTGCAATTTTTTGGGATTTCGATAATTCCATTTACACATTCCGGAACTTCATCTCCAATACTTACGTCATGCCAAGGGTGTACATTCATTCTATAATCATCTAAAAATTAATTTACAAAAGTACCCCTCTTAGTGAGTTAAATTTGATATGTTATCGAAATATAGGAGCAACTTATCAGTGTGTGTTTCAAACGAATAACTTATACAAATAAAATAGCTTAACTAATTGATAATTAGTATTAAATAAACTTAATTTAGTCTTAAAGGTATTTGTACTATTTAACAAAAAAATCAGAGGCACTATCATAAATAGTTAATCTAACTCTCTTACTACCATATTAGTTCATTCCAAGAATTAATAAACAACTTTTGGAATAAACTTATTCTCACTAATGAACTGTTTTTCACCATTTAGCAGAAATAAAAAAAGCCCTTGATAATTCAAGGGCCTTACTATTTTAAATTGGTTTGTGTGTATTAATGTCCGCCTTCTTCGTCAGCAGGTTCTTCAGTTGGTTCCTCAACAACTTCTTCTCCTCTTTCAGTTTCTGCACTTGCTGAATCAGCATCTACCAAAGTACTATCAGAAGTCATTTCAGCTTCATCTCCAGCATTAGATTCTTCAGAAGACTCTTCAACCACAGATGTTTCCTCTTCCGCATGTTCATCGGTATGTTCAACCTGATCTCCGTGCTCAGCACCTTCTTCACCAGAACCACCAAAAACCTTATCTTTAAACATAAAACCAACAGCTCCTATAACACCAAGAACGACAATAACAATAATCATTATCATCATTTTTTTCTTCTTGTTTTTAGCTTTACTTTCCGAAGGCTTAACATAAACATCATCCTCAGGGTCATCGTCTAAATTATCAGAAGTTAGTTTAGTTCCATTTTTATTTGCGTCAATAACTTGTTTTCTTCTTTCACCGTATTTTTTGTCGAGATGTTTAAAAACTTGCTGTTCACGTCCTGCAAATTTCTCAACCATTTCATCAACATACTTAACTTTAGATGGTCTGTATTGGTCGAAAAACGCAGTTAACTGTGCTTTAAAATCACCAGAATCCATCGCAGTATTCTCTTGCGGTTGGTTTTCTTTATTTTCTATTTCTTCAGAGTTATTTTCTAATTCTTCACTCATGCTGATAGTTTAGTCTGTTTTAAATTCAATTTCAAACATACATAAATCATCTGAAAAAAATCGTATAAAAAAAGCTGATTGTATTTGAAATCAGCTCTTTTTATTTTGATAATCACAAATGATGTTATTTACCCATTTGCTCGTATTTTTCAGTATTACCTGTTCTTACATACACTTGTTTTAATGAAACAACGGTATTTTGATCTTCAGGATTCAACTCATATGCTTTTTCCAAAGGAGGTAACGCATTCTGAAAAACAATGTCAGCCTCTGCCTTACATGCTTCGTATTTTTTATTGTCCATAATTTCATTACAAGCATTAATCATGTCAGCACCTTGATTAAAATACAATGCGCCTAAATTATAATAGGCATCAAAATAGTTAACATCATTTTCGATGGCTTTTGAATAATCTTCTATTGCTTTTTCCAAATTTGGTTGGTTGTTGTAGATTGTTCCTCTAGCATAGTAAAATATAGGATTTGTAGGGTCGTTTTCTATAGCAATATTAAGGTTCTCTAGAGCATCTTCAAACTCGCCATTAGTCAAATAAATATTTAACTCGGTAGTCACTAAAAATTGATTCCTAGGGTATTTTTTTCTGCCTTTTTTTAATAGTGCTTTTGCATCATCTGTTCTTTCAGCTACAAGATAAATATTAGCTAGTTCAGCAATTGTGTTTGCTCCTCTGTAATTGTAATCAATGCATTGAGAATATGCCTCAATAGCTTTTTCAATATCACCAGATAAATCTGATGTTAAAGCAATGTTATACAATGATAAAGTATCAACAGAACCAAAATGCGCGTTTACCCCAAAGCAAATTTCAAAATAGCCTCTTGCTTTTTTATAATCTTCATTATTGTAAAAAGCTATACCAGTATTAAAAGCTAATGGATAAATTCTTTGCAAAGCGGAGTTTATTTCATTTTCATCCATCTTTTTAGAAGCTTCAACTTTGAATACCTGTTTGTAAGATTCAAATGCTACTTGCAGTGGATTTTCGCTTAGGCCTTTAAACTCTTCTTTTTCTGTTTTAGCAATGGCATAATAAACATCCCCTCTGAATTTCCATGCTTTCCAAAACCCTATCGTTTCTGGATCCTTCACAGCTTCATCAATGGCTTGTTGAGCCTTATCTAAATCGCCATACCTTAAGTGATTAAAGGTTGCCGTAACTTTTGCCTTTTGAGCAAACGCCCCTACTGTGAAAATAAAAAATAGTGTAAATAATTTGAATTTCATAATCTAAAAATTTGTGTAAAATTAAATATTCGTCTGAATTACGATTGGCTTAGGCAAATCTTTTGCCAAAAAACCTTAAAATCAATCTTCATCGTTGTTTTCAGTTGATTCTTCTCCCTCTACTCCATTTATATCAACATCATCGTCAATAAATTCTTCTTCTGACTCACTTACCTCTATTTTAGCTACAGATGCAATGCTATCTCCATTTTTAAGATTTATCAATCGAACGCCTTGTGTATTTCTACCCATTACCCTTACCTTATCTAATTCTAGGCGAATGGTTAATCCCGATTGGTTGATAATCATCAAGTTGTCGTTATTCTTAACATTTAAAATACCAACTAGTTTACCAGTTTTTTCAGTAATATTCATGGTTTTAACGCCTTTTCCACCTCTATTTGTTATTCTGTAATCGCCTACAGCCGTTCTTTTGCCATAACCGTTTTCAGATACAACCAATACAGTTGACTCCCCTTCTTCTATTTCAATTTCCTCAGCGTCAGCATTTTCATCATCTTCACTGTACGATGAACTACTCATAACGCTAATCATACCTATAACCTCATCGTCATCACCATTCAATCTAATACCTCGAACACCAGAAGCGCCTCTTCCCATTGGTCTAACTTTTCCTTCTTCAAAGTGAATTGCCTTACCTGATTTTAAGGCCATCAAAATATGGCTTTCCCCATCTGTTAATTTAGCACCTAACAATTGATCTTCATCTCTAATGTTAATGGCAATAATACCATTAGCTCTAGGTCTTGAATATGCTTCTAAAGATGTTTTCTTGATTACACCGTTTTTAGTACATAGTACTATATAATGATTCTGTACAAATTCAGTATCCTTTAAATCAGGTACATTAATATAGGTCAATATTCTATCATCTGGTTCAATTTGAACCATGTTTTGAATAGCTCTTCCTTTTGATGTTTTTGATCCTTCTGGAATTTCAAAAACTCTCATCCAAAAGCATCTACCTTTTTCAGTGAATATTAATAAGTAGTTATGGTTGTTTGCTACAAAAAGATGCTCAAGGAAATCTTCATCTCTTGTAGAACTTCCTTTTGATCCTCTTCCACCTCTATTCTGAATTTTATATTCATCTAGCTTAGTTCGTTTCATATAGCCCAAATGAGAAATGGTAATCACTACTTTTTCATTTGGAATAATGTCTTCTATTTTGAAATCATCGGCTGAATAAACGATTTCTGTTCTTCTTTCATCACCGTATTTTTCTTTAATTTCTTCTAGTTCTTCTTTGATGATCGACATACGTCTTTCTTCATTCCCTAGAATATCCTTCAAATCATTAATGGTTTCCATCAACTCAGCATACTCAGCTTTAACTTTATCTCTTTCAAGGCCAGTAAGCTTTTGCAAACGCATATCTAGAATTGCTCTTGCTTGAATTTCAGAAAGTTCAAACCTTTCCATCAATCCGTTTCTTGCTTCCTCAGGAGTTTTTGATCCTCTAATTAAAGTAATAATCTCGTCAAGATTATCAAGAGCAATCAATAGGCCTTCTAAAATATGAGCTCTTTCCTCTGCTTTTCTTAATTCAAATTCAGTACGTCTTACTACAACTTCATGCCTATGTTCAACGAAATGTAAAATTAAATCTTTTAAGTTTAAAGCTACTGGTCTTCCCTTTACAAGCGCTATATTATTAACACTAAATGAGGTTTGTAGAGACGTGTACTTAAATAATTTATTTAACACTACATTAGTAATAGAATCTCGCTTCATTTCATAAACGATTCTCATACCATTTCTATCAGACTCATCTCTTACATCTGAAATACCTTCTATTTTTTTGTCATTGATCAAGTCTGCAGTTTTCTTAATCATTTCCGATTTATTTACCTGATAAGGTATTTCAGTTACAATGATCTTTTCCCGTCCATTTTTTTCATCAACTTCAATAGCGGTTTTAGCCCGCATCATTATACGCCCTCTTCCCTCTTCAAACGCCGATTTCACGCCATCATATCCTCCATATATTATTCCACCGGTAGGGAAATCAGGAGCTTTGACGTGTTGCATCAATTCTGATATTTCAATATCTCTATTGTCAATGTAAGCCATTGTTGCATTAATTACCTCAGTTAAATTATGGGGCGCCATATTAGTTGCCATACCAACAGCAATACCACTAGCTCCATTAACTAAAAGGTTTGGGATTCGAGCAGGTAAAACTACAGGTTCTTGCAATGTATCGTCAAAATTTAAGCTGTAGTCAACTGTTTCTTTATCGATATCTGCAAGCATTTCTTCCGCAATCTTTCGTAATCTAGCTTCAGTATACCTCATTGCCGCCGGACTATCACCATCTACACTACCGAAGTTACCTTGTCCGTCAACTAAAGGATATCTTAAACTCCAAGGCTGTGCCATACGTACCATTGCATCATATACTGATGTATCACCGTGAGGGTGATATTTACCAAGAACTTCACCAACAATACGAGCGGATTTCTTGTGAGCCCTATTCGCTGAAACGCCTAATTCATACATCCCAAAAAGGACTCTTCGGTGTACTGGTTTTAACCCATCTCTTACATCTGGTAGCGCTCTTGAAACGATAACCGACATTGAATAATCAATGTAGGCTGTTTTCATTTCATCCTCAATGTTGATCTTAATGATCTTTTCGCCGTTTGCCATTAAATAATAATATTAAATTATAGTTATTTTAATTCCATTTAAACTTGCCGAAGCGGGCAAATAAACAGTGTTTCGAAAGTACTATAAATAAAGGTGATTTGACCGCAATAAATTGCGTTAAATGCCAACAAAATTCTGTTAATAAAAACAAGTTACTAACAAGTGTTTTCTCAGTGGATGCAAATAGTTTTGAAAAGCATTTAAATTTAAGTACTTTGCATTTGATTCAAACATTTTTTGAGTTGAATCGACACACTAAAAACAGAAGAATTATTTATGGATACAAATTTTTCGCCTAGAGTTAAAGACGTTATATCTTTTAGCCGAGAAGAAGCTTTAAGACTAGGTCATGACTACATTGGCATAGAACATTTTTTACTTGGCCTTGTTAGAGAAGGTGAAGGCGTTGCTATTAAAATAATGAAAACCTTAAGTGTTGATTTGGTAGAACTTAGAAAATATGTTGAACAAAGCATTAAGGTTACTGATCAATCAAAAACTATTGGTGGGTTATCGAATATTCCTCTTGTTAAACAAGCTGAAAAGGTTTTAAAGATAACCTATCTAGAAGCTAAAATATTCAAAAGTGCAATTATCGGAACAGAACACCTTCTTCTTTCAATTTTGAAGGATGAAAATAACGCTGCAACAAAAGCTCTTCAACATTTCAATGTAAATTATGACATGGTAAAAGAAGAATTACAACATATGTTACAACAACCATCCAAACTCAAAAACGACCCCAAAGCAGAATTATCTGATCCGGGTGAACCAGAAGAAGAAGGACAATCATACAGTAGAGGAAATGCACCTAAAAGACCTTCAGACGTGAAATCGAAGACACCGGTACTTGATAATTTTGGTAGAGATTTAACGAAGTATGCTGAAGAAGGAAAACTTGACCCTATAGTGGGAAGAGAAAAAGAAATAGAAAGAGTTTCTCAAATATTATCAAGAAGAAAGAAAAACAATCCAATATTAATTGGTGAACCTGGTGTTGGTAAATCAGCCATTGCTGAAGGCTTAGCATTAAGAATAACACAGAAAAAAGTATCTAGAGTTCTTTTTAACAAACGAGTAGTTACCCTAGACTTAGCATCTTTAGTTGCAGGAACCAAATACCGTGGTCAGTTTGAAGAAAGAATGAAAGCAGTAATGAATGAAATTGAAAAATCACCAAACATTATTCTTTTCATTGATGAAGTTCACACTATAGTTGGCGCTGGTGGAGCATCTGGATCACTAGATGCATCTAATATGTTTAAGCCTGCACTTGCTCGTGGAGAAATTCAGTGTATTGGAGCTACAACTTTAGATGAATATAGACAATACATAGAGAAAGATGGCGCTTTAGAACGTCGTTTTCAAAAAGTATTGGTTGAACCAACAGATGTTGAAGAAACCAAACAAATTTTATACAACATAAAAGAAAAATACGAAAGTCATCATAATGTAACTTACACCGATGAGGCTATTGAGGCTTGCGTTATATTAACAGAAAGATACATAACAGATCGTTTTTTACCTGATAAAGCAATTGATGCTTTGGATGAAGCTGGTTCAAGAGTTCACATCACCAATATTAAGGTACCGCCTATTATTATTGAACTTGAGAAAAAAGCAGACGATATTAAGGATGAAAAAAATCGTGTTGTTAGGTCACAGAAATATGAAGAAGCAGCAAGACTTAGAGATACTGAAAGAAAGTTATTAGAAGAACTGGAAGAAGCTAAGAAAAAGTGGGAAGAAGACACGAAAAATAATAGAGAAGAGGTTTCGGATGAAAATGTTGCTGAAGTTGTGGCAATGATGACAGGAGTTCCGGTTCAAAGAATTACCCAAAATGAAAGCGGTAAGCTTAGGAAAATGGATGATTTATTGAAAGGTACCGTAATTGGCCAAGATGAAGCAATTTCTAAAGTTGTAAAGGCAATTAGACGTAACCGAGCTGGATTAAAGGATCCTAAAAAGCCTATTGGCTCATTCATTTTTCTTGGTCCAACCGGTGTAGGAAAAACTCAGTTGGCAAAAGAATTATCTAGTTTTTTATTCAATAAAGAAGATTCGCTGATTAGAATTGACATGAGTGAGTATATGGAAAAATTCTCTGTTTCAAGATTGGTTGGAGCGCCTCCAGGATACGTTGGATACGAAGAAGGTGGACAATTAACTGAAAAGGTAAGAAGAAAGCCCTACTCCGTCATCTTACTCGATGAAATTGAAAAAGCCCATCCTGATGTTTTTAACATTTTGCTACAAATATTAGATGACGGAATTGCTACTGATAGCCTTGGAAGAAGAGTAGATTTTAGAAATACAATCATTATCATGACTTCAAATATTGGATCAAGACAATTAAAAGATTTTGGAACTGGTGTTGGGTTTAATACAACTACTCGACTTGAAAGTAAATTAAGTGATACCAAAGGTGTAATTCAAAAAGCGCTTAAAAAAACATTTGCACCTGAATTTTTGAATCGAATTGATGATGTTGTTTTATTTAACAACTTGACTATAGCGCACATTCATAAAATAATAGATATTGAACTTAAATATCTTTTCAAGAGAATTGTTGATTTGGGGTATCACATTAAAATATCGAATGAAGCAAAAGATTTTATTGCTGATAAAGGGTATGATGAACAATATGGTGCTCGACCTCTAAAAAGAGCAATTCAAAAGCTTTTAGAAGATCCAATGGCTGAGTATATTATCAATTCTGAATTAAACGAAGGTGATACCATTAATACAATACTAAATAAAGCAAAAGATGGTATTGAAGTTAAGGTAAAAAAGCAGACAGCTTTAGCTAAAGCAAAAAAGGATTCAGAAAAAAAGAAACCTAAGGAGTAATAAAAGAATAAACAGCCTTTGTAACTTAGAATAGACTGTATTAAAAGGCCTTTGAAAGGTTCTATAAATTCTTTAAAAGAATTTATAGAACCTTTTTCTTGTTTTAGGATTGACTAATTTCCAAGCTCGGATAAAAATTTGATTCTCATTAATCTTACTTCCTCCTCTGTATAATCGTCAGGGCCTAATTCTTCCAGCGCATCTTCTACTGAATCTGATTCAGCTTCATGGAAGTAATCAAATACTTCTTCTTGTTTGTCTTCATCAATATTTTCATTAATGTAATAATCAAGATTAACTTTTGTTCCAGAATCTACTATATGTTCAATTTCGGTAATTAAATCACTAAACAAAAATCCTTTGGCACTTGCAATATCTTCAAGTGGGCGCTTGCGATCAATGCTTTGAATAATGTATACTTTTTTACCTGATTTGTTGACCACCGATTTAACAACCATGTCGTTTGGTCTAATAATATCATTTTCATCAACATATTTGTTTATTGTCGTTAAAAAAGGTGTTCCAAATTTCATTGCCTTACCTTGCCCTACTCCAATAATGTTAATCATCTCTTCTGGAGTAATTGGGTATTGAGTTGCCATGTCTTCCAACGATGGATCTTGAAAAATAATAAACGGTGGAACTTTTTTAGTATCCGCTATTTTTTTCCTTAAATCTTTTAGTAAACCAAATAATACTGGATCTGCTGAAGCTCCCCCCTTTCCAATACCTAAAATTGAATCATCGATGCCAAAGGTTTCATAATCGTGATCTTTATAAATATGAAAAGCCGTTGGATTCTTTATAAAATCAAAACCCTTTGCAGTCATTTTTAAAATACCATACGACTCAATTTCTTTATTCAAGAATTTACCAATAATAGCTTGACGGACTAAGGCCATCCAATATTTTTCATCGTGGTCAGAACCAATACCAAACAGTTCGAGAGAGTCGTGTTTGTAAGTTTTTACTTCGGTTGTCTTAGTACCCGATAAAAACTTTGTTAAATACTTTCCTTTAAATTGCTCTTTGAGGCTAAAAACAACTTTTAAAAGTTGAGTGATTTCTTCGGTAGCATCCAATTTTTCTTTCGGATTTGCAGTATTGTCATCTAATCCTGCACCTTCGCCGGTTACTTCGTCAAACTCCTCACCAAAATAATTCAAAAGAAATTTTCTTCTAGAAATTCCAGTTTCGGCGTAAGCAACTACCTCTTCAAGCAATTGTTTACCTACCTCCTGCTCAGCAACAGGTTTGCCTTGCATAAATTTTTCAAGTTTTTCAATGTCTTTGTAATCATAATAAGCGATACAACGGCCTTCTCCTCCATCTCTTCCAGCTCTTCCAGTTTCTTGATAATAACCTTCCAAACTTTTAGGAATATCATAATGCATTACAAATCGTACATCGGGTTTATCAATTCCCATTCCAAATGCGATTGTAGCAACGATCACATCTGTATCTTCCATCAAAAACATGTCTTGATGACGTGCTCTCTTGTTAGAATCAAAACCTGCATGATAGGGCAGCGCTTTAATACCGTTTACTTTAAGGGTTTCGGCTATTTCTTCTACTTTTTTTCTACTCAAGCAATAGATGATACCTGACTTACCCGCATTTGCCTTTATATAAGTAATAATGTGCTTTACGGCATCTTTTTTAACTCGTACTTCATAAAATAAATTAGGGCGATTAAACGATGCTTTGTATACGTCAGAGTCCTTCATTCCTAAATTCTTGATGATATCTTGCTGAACTTTAGGTGTCGCAGTAGCCGTGAGAGCCATTATTGGCGTGTTCTCATCAATGGCCATAATCATCTCTTTTATTCTACGGTACTCTGGTCTAAAATCATGTCCCCATTCTGATATACAGTGTGCTTCATCTACAGCAACAAATGGAACGGTTATTCCTCTGAAAAAGTCAATATTTTCTTGTTTTGATAAAGACTCTGGAGCAACATATAACATTTTAGTTTTACCACTAATAATGTCTTCTTTAACCTTTCTAGTTTCAGTTTTATTTAACGATGAATTTAAAAAATGAGCAATCCCATCTTCATTCGAAAAATTTCTGATAGCATCAACTTGGTTTTTCATCAAAGCAATAAGTGGTGATATTATAATAGCGGTTCCCTCGCTCATAATGGCTGGTAACTGATAGCACATGCTTTTCCCTCCACCAGTTGGCATTATTACGAATGTATCTTCACCATTTAATACGCTTTGAATAATTTCTTCTTGATTGCCTTTAAAAGAATTGAATCCGAAGAAACTTTTTAATGATTCTTGAATTGGTGTTAGTTTAATACTCATTGTTAATTCAGTTAACTTAATCTAAATACATTTGTTCTTAAAAATACAATTAAATCTAATATAACAATAAATTTTAGTTGATTACATTGAAAAATAACACAGATATAATTGCCCTTGCTAAACGAACTATTCAAATTGAATCTACAGCCATTTCAGATTTAATTAAATCTATTGATTCGGAGTTTGCTCAGGCGGTAAAACTTATTTATAAATCCAAAGGCCGAGTTGTAATTACAGGGATTGGAAAGAGTGCCAATATCGCGAACAAAATTGTAGCTACCTTAAATTCGACAGGGACTCCAGCTATTTTTATGCATGCAGCAGATGCTATTCATGGTGATTTAGGTAACATTCAAAAAGACGACGTTGTTATTTGTATTTCGAATAGTGGAACTACTCCTGAAATAAAATTGCTCATACCATTTATTAAGCAAATGGGGAATTCAATCATTGCAATGGTTGGCAACCCAAACTCCTTCTTAGCTGAACAAGCCAATTTCAAACTTGATACAAGTGTTAAAGAAGAGGCTTGCCCTATAAACCTTGCTCCTACATCATCAACAACAGCTCAACTGGTAATGGGCGACGCTATTGCGGTTTGCTTGTTAGAATTAAATAACTTTAAAGAAGGTGATTTTGCCAAGTATCATCCCGGAGGGACTTTAGGTAAAAAATTATATTTAAAAGTTTCTGATATTTATGTAAATAATGAATTACCACAAGTCGCATCAGATGCAAATATTAAAGAAGTAATTCTTGAGATTTCTAGTAAACGGCTAGGTGTTACAGCGGTAGTAAATGACAAAGTTATTGGCATTATTACCGATGGTGATTTAAGGCGAATGCTTGAGTCGCATGATAGCATGAAAGGGCTAACAGCAGAAATGGTAATGACTAAAAAACCAATAAATATCGATGAAAATGAAATGGCGGTAACTGCGCTTGACGTGATGCAAAAACATAACATTACTCAATTAATGGTTTTAAAAGACAATAAATACGCTGGCATAATTCATCTTCATGATTTAATAAGAGAAGGCATTTATTAAGAACCGTATATATTACATTTGTAAAAATATTAAAACATGAACAAGCAAATACTTTTTATTATTTCTTTAATAGGATTAGCAGCTTTTACAAGACTTCTTCCTCACCCTCCAAATTTTACTGCTATAACAGCAATTAGTCTTTTTGGTGGAGCAGTTTTTAGTAAAAAAATATTTAGATTTTTGATTCCAATTACAGCTTTGTTTATAACAGATATCGTTCTAAACAATGTTGTTTATGCAGAATACAATGAAGGGTTCACTCTTTTAAGTAAGTATTCAATATGGGTTTATATTCCTGTTTTAATTACAGTATTGCTTGCTCCAATTCTGATAAAAAAAATAAATACTAAATCCGTTATTGTTGGAAGCGCTGCAGGTTCTATTATTTTTTACGCAATTTCTAATTTAGGAGTGTTTTTAATGGATCCTCTTTATACTAAAGACTTAGTAGGATTTATAGCTTGTTATGTTGCAGCTATTCCTTTTTTCTTAAACACTTTAACTAGTGCTTTGGTTTTTAGTAGTTTATTGTTTGTAAGCTACGTTTTAATCACATCAAAAATGAACGTAATTAAAATCAAAAATTAACCCTTTTAACTTCTTGTCAATCCTCAATTTTTAACATAAAAATTGGGGATTTTTTTTGCTTTATTGTTTCAACTTCAGAACGTAAATATCATTGTTATCTCTATCGTTAAACCAGCTGCTGTGCCCCAATACTCATAACTATCTTCATAACCCGAGCCAACATAAGTTTTAGACCAAAATAGTTTTCATCTAAATTTATCCTTAGCAAATACAAAGCGTGGCCTATTCCACCAATTGTATTGTTTTTTATTCCTAGTGCGGTTGCATTTTACTCCTCTTTAGTTTAGAGTTACTCATTCCATTCATATTTCGAAATTACCTGAGGTAAAAATAATTTCAGTTTAACTTGACATTGAATATTATGGTTTAAAAAATCCATCTTTAAATAGATTTACACCCGAAGATTATTCCAAGCCTAAAAATAAAGCTGGAGAATTAATAAAACAAAAAATAATCGAAGGCCAACTACCTGAATTGGCTATTAAATGTGGAAAAGATCATTTAAAACTTATAATTGAAATTGTAAAAGCAAACGGCTGGAAAGTTAAAATTGACCAACTTAAATTAAACGAATAAAATCATTCAATTTGGCGAGCGGCCAATTCATAAAATTTACCTTTCAAGTCCATCAATTCTTGATAACTTCCTTTTTCAATTAGATTGCCCCCATCTAGATAATAGATGGTATCTGCATTAATTATAGTAGATAGACGATGTGCAATAACAATTCTTGTAACATGTAATTGGTCTAAACTTTTGGTAACAATAGCTTGAGTTTCATTGTCTAGGGCAGAGGTTGCTTCATCAAATATTAATATTTTAGGATTATGAACCAATGCTCTAGCAATCATTAAACGTTGTTTTTGTCCTCCCGATAGAGTACCTCCATCTTCGTTAACAATGGTATGCATTCCCATTGGCATCGTTCTAATGTCTTTATCAAAAGCAGCTGCAGAAGCGGCATTCCATGCATCTTTATAATTTAGATTAACCGCTGAACCAACAATATTGGTAAAAATATCTCCTGATAAAAGAGTTCCATCCTGTAAGACTACCCCTAATTGCTGTCTTATCAGGCGAACATCTACTTGACTCAAATCTTGATCATCAAAATAAATGGATCCAGATTCAGGGCTATTGAAACCCAGTAGTAGCCTTATTAAAGTTGATTTTCCAGATCCAGATGGCCCGACCAAGGCAACATACCCCCCACTTTTAATGGACATGGATAGGTTCGATAATATTAAAGGGCCATCTTCTGTATATCGAAAAGAGACATTTTGTAATTCAATTCCTCCATTTAAGTCTTCCGGTGGGTCTTGACTAGTATTGGCTTCAGTTTTTTCGCTTAAAATCGGTTCTAACCTATCGTATATTAGAGGTATTTTTTGTGCTGTCATAAAGCTATTTCCAAGCCCAACAATGGCCGACACAAAGGCACCATAAGCAGCAATAAATGCAATGAATTCACCCGTAGATAAACTGTTTTCTAAATGGGTAACAGTTATGTATACAAAAATTGTTGAAGCAATACCAAAAATACCGCTAAATATTCTTTGTGCATTTTGTAATTTGATATGATCAATAGTAGTTCCTTTGGTTTCCATATAGGCTTGAAACCACTTGAGAAAGGCTGTGTTTTCAGCACCAGCTGATCTGTACTTTGGGATTCCATTTAGAACTTGAAATACCAAGCCAGAAAGTGCTCCTTGTTGATGCATTAATATTTTTTGTTTAGCCATTTGTCGTTTGGTAAAATACAGTAATGCAACGACTTGAACCATGGAAATTAATATTGCTAGTAAAGCTAAGTTGACACTATAATATAATAATAAACCTAGGTTGACTATTGAAAAAACACCGGCTAAAATAGAGACAATTATGGTACCAGAAAGTATTTCTCTAATTTGATTAATACCCATAGATCGAGAAGCAAGATCACCTACACTATATTTTTTGAAAAAATCACTTGGGAGATTTAATAATCTATCCCATAGAGCTGATTGCAGTTTAAAATCCATTCTACCTTGCACTCTTAATAGAGCAAACCCTTTTACCATATCGAAACTCATAGCGCCCAAGGCCATTGAGAAAAGAGCAATTGCAATAAAATAAAGCTGGTATTTGTCCGCATTTGGAATTACAGAGTCAAAAATTTGAGCACTTAAAATCGGAGTCAAGAGACCAAGTGTACTACCTAAAAAACCCATAAACAATAGAGTTATTAGATCTTTTTTGTTTTTTGAAAAGGAAAAAAGAAAGATGTCTTTTATCGAAAGTTTTTTGTTGTCATCAAAAGGTTTGAAAAAATTATATACTTCTTGTTGAAATTGAGTAATATGCTCTTTAGTGATTTCAAATACCTCTTCTGATTCTGGGTTGACACAATGAAGTTTACCGTTTTTTTGAACAACGGCTACTGGAGTTTTGTTTGGTCCGTATAAACCAAGAAAGGCATCTTCATTGTTTTCGTTGAGCCAGTCACCCTCTAGAAGAACTTCTCTGTATCTAATTCCTGAATAACGACAAATTTCTGCTATTTTATCAGAATTCTTACTATAGATATTAGGTTGTTTTAATTCTATATTATCGCTCGAAGCAACCAACTGACAGGCGTTAAAAAAGTGATCTTTGGTTTTGAAATCTAATTTAAAATCTTCAGTGGGCTTAAAAACACTTTTAATTTGTGAAAGTGAAGATATAAACTGTTTATCTTGGTTACGGTACTTGGCCTCTAGTCTTTTTGCTTCGCGAGATTCTTCAATGTTCTTTTCGTACAAATCACTTGATAAGACACATGCGCTCAACTGTTCGATGCCTTCCCAAATTAGATCATTAAACAAAGCGTCTTCAAATGAAATCACCTCACCTTTAAAGTCTTCTTTGAAGGTAATAAAATGATTTTTTGCAACAGGAAAACAACAATTGTTTGTTTGAAGAGGAATGTGGTTATTAAAGAGGATTTTTTTACCGAAATCAGACATTATTACCACAGATTGATTTGAATCAAATGGCCTAGATTCAGAAGTGAAGACTGAAGAATTTAAATGCAATGAATCAGTAACAACCGGAAGGGAAATAGAAGTATCGTCTTTAACGCCCTCATATAATCTGCAAACCCAATGATTTATTTTTTCTAAATAAATTGTAAAAAATTCATCTTTTTGTGCATGAATTTTTATGGAGGATAATTGAATTTCAACCAATTTACTCTCAACATTAGCATCAACTAAAAAGCTTAATCCATTTGAATCTTCTTCTTTAATCCCAAATAATAGCTCACCGGGTTGAATATTTAAAAAATTATTTAACCTGCCATAAGGCTTACCATCTTTTACTATAGTAGAAGATAAATTTAGCTCACCTTCCAATAAAAACCATACTTTATTCGGATCATTAGCTATGAAAGGATCAATAACAGGAACAGTAAATTCTTTGCCTATTGATTTTATATGTTTAATAAAATTCTCCATTAACTTTTAATGAGATTATAGTAACGCCCTTTATTTGAAACCAGTTGTTCGTGAGTCCCACGTTCAATAATTTTACCTTTATCAAGAACAATTATTTCATCACTGTCTCGAATAGTGCTTAACCTGTGAGCGACTACGACAACACTGCATTTTCGTTTTTTAATATTTTCGTCAATGAATTTCTCAGTTGTTGGATCTAGCGCACTTGTCGCCTCATCTAAAACTAACATAGTTGGGTTGGTGACCATTGCACGAGCAATTTCTAAACGTTGTCTTTGGCCACCTGAAAAGTTTTTACCACCCTCATTTAATTCATAATCGTAGGCCTTTGGCTTGGAAGCAATAATTTCATGGATGTTAGCATCTTTACAAGCATTTACTAACATGTGGTCAGTTATAGTTGTGTCATGTAGAGTCAAAACGTCTCGTATTGGGCCAGGGAATAAATAAATTTCTTGTGAAACCATAGAAATCGAATTATTTATAACTTGCCTTGGAAGGTCTTTGCGGTTTACTCCATCAAATAATATTTCGCCGGACCAAGGTTCATAAAATCCCATTAAAAGTTTTGCTACCGTCGATTTACCACTACCAGAACCACCAACTAAAGCAATTCTTTCTCCAGGATTTATTTTAAGTGAGAAATCAGAAATTAAAGGTTCTGAGACCTTACTATAACCAAACGATACGTTCTTAAGCTCAATATAACCCTCTAGTTTTTTGGATATTTTTTGATAGTTGTCATCATGGATGATAACCTTTTGCTCAATGGAAGGATCAGGTTCAGCTCGCATTACATCATCAATACGATTCATATCACCCTCAAGCTTTTGGAGACTAGATCCTAGTCCAACTAAACTACTTATAGGAGCAGAAAAACTAGACACTAAACTTTGAAAGGCTACTAACATACCAACTGAAAGTTCTCCATCCATAATTTTACTAGACCCTAAAATCAAAATAATTAAGGTTTGAAATTGTGCTATAAATCTCGGTATTAATCTAAAATACGCCTCAAATGCTGCAAGTTTTTGTTTTTGATTAATTACTTTGGCAAAACTTCCATTCCATTTAACGAAAAAATCGTTTTCACGACCCATCGCCTTTAAAGTTTCAATCGTTTTAATTCCACCTAATGTAATACCATACAATTTTCCACTTGAAACAGAAAGAGAAAAATATTTTTCAATACGTTTTGAACCAATTAGCTTGACTGACATAATATTCATTAAGGCAAAAAACAATGCTAAAAGAGATAATGTTAAATCATATTGGAGCATTAAAATGAAATAGAAAACAACTACAATTAAATCCAGAAGGTTTCTAGCAATCTGACCTGTAATTAAATGTGATATTTTACTGTTGAGTACGATTCTACTTCCAATTTCTCCGTTATCTCTTTGGTGAAAAAATTGAATTGGAAGCTTCAATACATGCCAAAAATATTGAGCTGAAGAAACAATGTCTAGCTTGTTTTTGGCTTTCATTAATAAATTAAATTGAAAGTACTGAAGTAACGCTCTGAAAATGGCAGTTAAAGCCATACCTGCTACCAAAGGCCATATCCAATCCGTGGCATGTGAAATTAAAATTTCATCAACAAATATTCTCGAAAAAATCGGGATAATTAGCCCAGGAATAACTAGTAATAAACCTACTAAAAAGAGCACAAGAATAACATTTTCGTATCCTTTAGTTCTTTCTTTTAAAGCATTAAGTAAATTACTTTTATTTCCTGACTTAATAAAACTCTCACCTTTTTTGAATGTTAACACTACACCTGTGAAAGAACCGTTAAAATCATCAAAAGAAACTTTCCTGTGCCCCATTGCCGGGTCATTAAGGTAGAATACCCCTTTTTTAAACCCTTCTAAGACAACAAAGTGGTTGAAATTCCAATGTATTATGGCAGGAAACTCAATGTCTTTAAGGCCCGTAACTTCCTCTACTTTATAACCCTCTGGCTCTAGATTAAATTTCCGCGCGGCCTTGATTATGTTTATTGCTTTACTACCATCTCGGTTTACACCGCATTCTTCTCTTAACATTTCAAGAGATATGTGTTTCCCGAAATACCCTAAGACCATTTTTAAACTTGCCGCACCGCATTCAACTGCTTCCATTTGTATAACAGTAGTGGTAACCGTATTTGGATTTACGGCAGAAAGATTTTTGATTTCTTCTTTGGTCATAGTTTATTCAAAAGCTGGAAATATTAAGCTGATAGGCCTTCTATTTTTTACTACAATTTTCGCAGAACATAGCGTACCAGATTTTATTTGAGTGTGAGGGCCTTCACCTGACGTCCAATTATAGCCACTAGGTACATCTAAGTTCTTTTTTAGTTTAACCCGAACAGCCAATGGTGGCAATCCTCCTTGAAAGAAAGTAGATGCTAGTTCCTTATTACCTAAAGTATTCAGCATACCTTCAAAACTTGCAGGATATTCAGATACTTGTATTACTACCCCTTTTATAAAACCATATTTTTCAACTTCCACAGTACTAGGGGAAATTTTGACTTCCATTTTAGAACGAATTTTTTTTCCTTGATTGGCTGGGACATAAATTATCGCTTCTAATTCTTCATTTGAAAATGTACGTTCAATCGATAATATTACTGCTCCAGAACCTATTATTTTACCAGCGTTCACTTTTAGCTCTACAACTCTTCCTGTGTAAGGGCTCCTTATTTTAGAATTTATATCCAATTTAGATTTAATTTCTCTAAGGTTTGCTTCTTCATCAATTATTTGGCCACTTAAGTTACTCAGTTCAAATTCGGTTTGTTTTTCCTGCTCAAAAAGATTTAATTCAATTTGTTCCAGTTCATTCTTTAATACTAGGTTCTGCTGTTCAATTTCGAAAAGCATTTCTTTGGTTTGATTTAAATTTTCATTTGTTATTAATCCTTGATCTAATAATTCAGTACGCGATTTTATTTGGTTATTTACAAACTCTATCCTTTCAATATTTTTTTCTATTCTTTTATTCTTGTTATTTGCGTCTAGTTCCAACAGATTTCGCTTCTGTGCCAAATCCTTGTCATTATAATTTTTAATAGATTCGAACCTTTCTTTCAGTAACCTAACATGTTCTTTAGAATTTAGATACTTTAATTCCAAATCTGGTTGCTTAATCTCTGCTAAAATATCACCTTCTGTTACCGCATCACCAGGTTTTATATAAACCTCACTGATTTGTCCTTGAGATATAGCAGAAACATCCATGACCCCACCTGACATCAGTAAAATTCCGTTACCACCAATTTGAGTTGGTAGCTTACCTATAATCGTCCAGCTTATAAAAAAACCAATTACTATAGATGCTCCGAGTAAAACTAGCCAAGTATGGCTTGAAATAATAGTTACCATTTCATTTAGTCGGTCTGGTGATTGTAGCTTGTCTAAAGCTTTTTCTCTAAATACCTTACTCATTACTTAGCGGATTTGGTAGGGTTAAAATTTGATTAGGGTTGATCTCTATTTCTTTAGAGTTTGTGAATTTTGCAATCTCACCAACCTGTAATCTGAATTTTATAATTGCTTGATACAAAAACTTCAAATAGTTGTTGTAAGAGCTTTGCGATAGTGTATAATTTCTTTGAACCTGTATTAAATTAACAACAGTTGAACTTCCTAGTTTTAACTTAATGTATTCATTGTCAAGAGCTTTTTTGTGGAATTGCACGGCTTTTTTGCTTTCTGCTGCTGCTCCATGGTAATTAATAACTTCGGTGTATGCACTCGAAATTGATTGTTCAAGATTTAAAATACTTTGATTTAAATATTGTTCATTTATGTCTTTAGTGGCAACTGTTCTTGCTAAATTACCTTTCATGTTGTCCATTCCAAAGGGTCTTGAAAATGTGACTCCAATTGTATAGCTCATACCAGGTATGTTTGAATAAATTGGCGATAAATATTGTTCTACAGAGTTTGATTCATATATGCCATTATATCCAATTGAAGCAGTTAAATCTAAAGTTGGAAGATTATTTCTTTCGGCAAATTGAATGTTTCTTTTAGCTGCCTCTAACCTTTTAGTTGAGGCAATAATATCTCCCCTGTTTTTCGTTGCTTCTGAAATCCAGTAAGCCACATAGCTCGAAGAGTCGTAAAGATTCAATGCAGGAAAGCTAAAGGTGTCAGGACTTAAAGGTAACCTTATCCCTTCTTCATTATGCCAGCCAATTGATTCAGTCAATCTATTTAAGTATAAGGCTTTAAAGTAGTTACTTTGTCTTACCGCTGCCGTTTGCGATGAAACATTGGCGTTTATCAAAACCAATTCTGATTGTGGAATTATATCCTTGTCTGCTAATTGGGATAATTGTTCTCTGAATTTCATCAAGTTATCCTTTACAGAGGTTTGTATTTTTAAGTTGTTTGCGTTTCCAACAAATTCTAAATATGAACTCAGAATGTTATAAACTTGAAAGGATACATTGTAGTAAAAATCCCATTCACTTGCTGAAACATTTAATTGTTGAGTTTCTATTTGAGCAGAATAATAATCTTTACCTCTACCTCTAAGTAGAGGTTGTGTAGCTTTTAAATAAACGTTAGACCGATTGGTCAAATATTCCCCCTCTCCTAATGATTTTAATAGCCTATACGAAGCATCCTTGCCATTATTTATAAGTGTTACGCCTGGCGATAAGTATAGTCCATTTTTAAATAGCTTGGTTACCTCAAGATTATAAGAAAAGAGATCAGACCTATATGAAGCTGAAGGATCATCAACGTAACCTTCACGATAAATTTTAGTTTCAGGATAAATATCTTGAGATCGTTGTAGCGAGAAATTTAAAGTTGGATTAAAATCGCCCTTAAGCTCTTGTAACAATCCATTTGACAAGATTATTTGATCTTTTGATATTTTAATGCTTGGTTGATCTTTTAAACCTGCCTCTATTAAAAATTCAATTTCCGAAGAGCTTTGTGAATAAATTCCCGAAGAAAAAACAAAAAGTGCAATAAAAAGAAATAGCCTATTCATCTTCACGAGATTACATAATTTAAAGGTATTAATCTAATAAATGAACAAAAAAAAACCGCTTTTTATGAAAGCGGTTTTTTTAAATTAACATTATCTACCTTCTTCTCTCTTCACGATCTACTCTTCCCATGTCACCCATTCCGTCATTTCGTTCATCCCTATCTTCTCTTTCTTCTTCCTCATGGTTTTCATCTGCTCTTTCATCTGTGCTTTCTCTTGATACAGATCTCATTCCTGCTCCACCGCTTACGTTCTCTAAGTCTTTTTCGTCTAATTTTTCTTTTGACATAATTGTATAGTTTTTAAATTCAAGTCGAAAATAGATTTTTTTATTTACATAGCAAAGAAAAATAATGAATTAATTTAAGTTT
>TARA_B110000037_G_scaffold195414_1_pt1 | contig 25174 bp, 20 predicted proteins | sample TARA_B110000037 | Tara Oceans TARA_B110000037 (sample SAMEA4397196) | marine metagenome | biome: Polar Biome; feature: [MIX] marine epipelagic wind mixed layer (ENVO:01000061); material: water (ENVO:00002006), including particulate matter (ENVO:01000060) such as... | depth 10-100 m
CTTCTAAAGTGAAACAAGCAAGAAAAAAGCAGTTCCAAAAAAATCAATTAAATTTGTGAAAGTGCTCTCTTAAATTTTAACCTAAAAAGTTCAAATTTGTTTAACGACATACATAAAATCTATTAGGCATAGTGCCAAAACCTTCTTAATCCTTTGATGTTGAAGGTTTTTAGTTTATAAAACTTTCTTTAGTAACTTTTAAACATTTCATAAAAAAACAACTACCGAAAAAAGTCTTCAATCTTCGCTTCGAATTTACCAAACGCTCAACTATCAAATCCCCTTAACCTACTAATTTTTTTTATCGTTATAATGACGCTTTTCGATGCAGGAGTTTTTGCCGTATGTGCATAACTGTCTATTGGAACTAAAACATTGGTTTCTGGGAAATAGGTAGCACAACAACTTTTTGGAATGTCATAGGGAATTACTTTAAAATTATTGGCTCTCCGAGTAATCCCATTAAAAACAGATGTTAAATGTACCACTTGATGTTTTGTCAAACCTCTTGATTTTATATCTGAGCGGTTCATTAAAATAATTCTTCTTTCGTTAAAAATTCCACGATATCTGTCATCTAATCCATAAATAGTGGTGTTAAATTGGTCATGACTTCTAATGGTCATCATGATCAATTCAGTATCTTTTAATTTCCATTCAGGGAGTTTGTTCCTAGAGAATTTAGCTTTTCCCGATTGGGTGTTAAATTTTCGAATTCTTGCTCCGTTGGGTAAATAAAATCCAGCAGGTTGTTTTAGTCGTTCATTGTAACTCTCAAAACCACTCACCACTTCTTCAATATCATCTCGAATCACACTATAATCCTTTAAATAATCAAGCCAATTAATTTTTGATTTATCCTTTAAAGTTGCATATGCAGTATTACAAACAACGGCGACTTCACTCATTAAATTTTCAGAACAAGGATGCAAGATTCCTTTTGTAGAAGAAACAATTCCCATAGAATTTTCTACACTTTGAGTTTGATAACCGGATTTTTGGAAATCTTTTTCAGAGCGACCCAAACATGGTAAAATCAACGCTTCTTTCCCTGTTACTAAATGAGACCTATTTAATTTTGTACTCACATGCACGGTTAACTCACAATTTACCATTCCTTGAGCCGAGTATTCAGTGTCTGGCACTGCAGAAATAAAATTACCCCCTAAACCAAAAAAGACTTTTACTTTTTTTTCATTCATGGCTTTTATGGCATCAATGACAGAATAACCATGTTTTGTTGTTGGCTTAAAACCATATTTAGATTCAATTTTATCCAAAAAAGCTTGAGGTGCTGCTTCCCAAATTCCAACAGTTCGATCTCCTTGAACATTTGAATGACCCCTTACTGGACACGTCCCTGCTCCTTCCTTACCTATACTCCCCTTCAACAATAATAAATTTACCAATTCTCGAATATTGTCTACCGCATTTTCATGCTGCGTAAGCCCCATAGCCCAGCAAATAATAATTTTATCATTCTCTAAAATAAGTTGTACAACTTGCAAGATGGTCTCTTCAGAAACTCCAGATAATTCAACACATTCGTAAAAATTATATCGCGTTAAATCTTCGATAAAATCCTTATAATTATAAGAATACTCATTTATAAAGTCCCAATCAAACACTCCTCCTTCTAATTCTTCCCTTTCCAAAAGTTTCAGAAGTATAGCCTTCGTAAAAGCAACATCTCCATTTATACGTACCTGTGCATGAATATCCGCTATTTTCGTTCCTCCTGAAAGCACTTTATACGGACTTTGAGGGTTTGTAAATTTAATAAGACCCGCTTCTGGCAGAGGATTAACTGAAATTATTTTACCTCCATTCTTTTTACATTTCTCCAAAGCCGTTAACATTCTAGGGTGATTTGTCGCAGGGTTTTGACCTATTACCATTACCAATTCTGCTTTGTACAAATCATCTAATATTACTGAACCTTTTCCAATTCCCAATGTTTCGGACAATGCTTTTCCGCTAGCTTCATGACACATATTTGAACAATCTGGCAAATTTGCTGTACCAAACTCTCTCACAAAAAGTTGATATAAAAAAGCAGCTTCGTTCGTAGTTCTTCCCGAAGTGTAGAATACTGCTTCATCGGGATTTGATAAGTTCCGTAGATGACTTCCAACTTTAGAAAAAGCGTCTGTCCAAGAAATTGACTGATAATGAGTACCTCCTTCGGGCAAATACATGGGTTGTGACAAACGCCCAGATTTTCCGATTTCATAATCTGGCATTTCTGCCAATTCATTTACAGAATTCGAAGCAAAAAAATCTGCACCAATAGTTTTGTCCTGAGCCTCCTCAGCCATGGCCTTCATACCATTTTCACAATATTCTCCTAATGAAGATCGTTCATCGTCTGGATCTGGCCAGGCACATCCTGGGCAGTCAAAACCTCCTTTTTGGTTAATTTTAGTAGAAATTTTTATAGCATCTTTTAGCCTTACATATTTAAAAGCATGTTTCAAAGCAGCCTTTACAGCTCCTAAACCCACAGAATTCTTAAGTGGATCCCTAATCTTTAGTTGTTTGAATCTTTCTGAAGTAAAGGCATTCTTAAAAGAGGAACTACTCATATAGTTTTATTTTTACGACTACTTTATCTTATTAAATTTTATAATTTCATCCATGAAATCTCATTATCCTTTGTAACATCCGAGTCTTTAGGGCCAATATTAATACTAAAGGCACCTATAAAAACATCTAAATCTCCATCATTATCTATATCTTTTAACTGAAAATCTGTAGCGCCATATTCAGGTTGAAATTGAAGAATTTTTTCACCTTTAAATGAATTAGATTCTAAATTGCAAATCATAAGTGTTTCGTGTTCCTGAGCAAATAGTACAACAATCTTCTTTTCTTCATCCATATTCTCATACTCCATTCTAATTGCTCCTGACAATGTAGGAATAATTTCCTTTTCATACGATCCATTTTTTAAATTTTTATATATAGAAAAATCACCTTTGGAATATCCAAAATTACAGATAAATACATCATCGAATCGCTCATTATTCATATCCGTGACTAAAAAATCAACGGGTCGTATTAACCCATAAATTTTATCTTTATTAATTCTCAAAAAACCAGTAGCCTCATCTGAAGGGGGTAAGGAGCCTATGCCAAGAAGATACTCCAAATAATCCTTTTTAAAAACCTTAACCGAAGGACTATTTGTAGGACTTTCCTTTATAATTTCACCAGCTAGATTAACGGCAACTAAATAAGAACTATACGTCTCTCCAACTACAAATCTTGACTTTCCTTATCAAATGATATCATGGTTATCATTGAAGATAATTTGGGACTCGATAGAAAAATTTCTGATTTAAATATATTGCTAACTTTTTTATTTTCTTCCTTGGGTATGTCTAATTATTTTGGAGAACTTGTGATGTAGTAACGAACTATTTTTCCTCAATCTTCTTGAGATATAGTAGATTTCCCTGCTGAAATCAACGAATTCCCATTGAAGGTAAAACATCATTAGCCCATGTATTTACAGGCAATGAAGACGGTGAAGGCGCCATATGACAAGAGGCACAATGAACTTCTGCCAACTTTCTACGCTCTTCAAACTTACGCCTCCTCATTTGAACAACTTACAACAAGTTGAACGAAGAATAACCCAAATAAAAACCTATATAATATAAAAATATTGGCGATATGTTTATTCATATAGAAAAAAATCATATTAAAAATCTCTAAAATTAGAGATAAAAATCAAAAAGAGATACTAATTGAGCTTTCTAATTAAAATTCAATCACTCAGAAATTCAATGACTATGAACTCAATTTATTAAAAAATAAGAGACTCTTTAAAATGTGTTCCTTCCAATAATCTGCTGTATGTCCGCCAGAAAATTCTTCATAAATATGGGGGATTTGTAATTCTTTTAGTTTTAAATGAACTTTTCGATTCGACGCAACCAATTCATCCTCTGATCCACAATCAAATCGAAACGGGGAAAGATATTTTTTATTGGATAAAATAGTATCCAATACAGAACTCGCCTCTTCCTCTTTTGTAGCATAAAAATCTGGTCCGTCGTCAATAAACAAACTTAAATCTTTAGGATTTGTTACTGAGGAATGACCTGAAAAAGCATTAAATATAGATTGATATTTCGCCCCAATTCGCAACGCCCCATATCCTCCCATTGACAGACCGGTAATGAATAATTTTGATTTTATGCTTACCTGTGGGATATTTGATTGAATCGCTGCTACAACATCTTCTACAATCCACTTTTCGAAATCAAATCCGCCTTGTGCAATATATCCGCTACCTCCACCTTTTAATCCATCGGAAGGCATTACCAAAACCATCGGTTCCAATTCTCCCAACTCAATCAATTTTAATGTTTCGTTATGAACATTCATCTGTCTTGTCCAAGCCCAGTGACTTCCATACACCCCATGAAGTAAAATTACAACAGGTAAATTCGATGTTTTTTCATTTCCTGGTGGCACAAAAACAGTAATATCACCTCTTCCTTTTAGATGGGTACTTTGAACAGTTAAATATCTTAAATTTTCAACTTCATAATCTGGGGTTGAAATACTAACTTCTCTTGTAATCATTCAATATATTTTTAAAAAAGAATCACTCCTTTTGCATTTTTACCAGAAAGCATATCATCAAACGCCTCTTGAACATTATTTATACGATACCTTTTTGTAATCATTTCATCCAATATTAAATCGCCCCCTTTATAAAAATCAATCAATCGCGGAAAATCAATTTTAGGTTGACATTTACCATAAAGTGGATTAATATAAATTTTATCCCATTCAAATAAATTCATATCAAATACAATCGCTTCCTCTATACCGCTAACTTGAACAGCCATTCCCGCATTTCGAATCATCGCTAAAGGCGCGGCTCCCAAACTCGGAACTCCTGTGCATTCAAAAGAAAAATCTGCCCCCCTATTTCCTGTTAATTCTTTTACTTTTTTCGCTACGTTTAATAAACCCTGATCATTTCTATCAGCTAATATTGTATGCGTTGCCCCATATATCTTGCTCATAGTAAGTCTATCCTGATTTACATCAACAGCAATAATCTTTGACGCTTTTGAAATCCGAGCACCTTGAACCACATTCAACCCAACTCCACCGGTTCCAAGCACAACAACTGATGCGTTTTCAGTAACCTTAGCAACCTTTAAAACCGACCCTACTCCTGTCATAACTCCACATCCCATGATACTGGCAACGTCAAACGGAATCGCCACTTTTGTTTTATGAAGGGCTACTTCTCTCACAACGGTATGTGTAGACATTGTTCCTAAATTAAATGAACGTTGTATTCCTTTATTTTTAAACAAAGTTCTCTCCAATGGTACGTGACCTTCACTAATTTCTCCTACACCTGTGACTGGAGATTGAACTTCACAAATATTTTCATTTCCATTTTTACACTGAAAACATGATCCACAGGGCATTGCCCAATTTAAAATGACTTGATCTCCTTTCTTTACTGAAGTAACCTTCTCCCCAATCGAAATAACAATACCCGCACCTTCGTGTCCCATTACAAATTGATGTCCCCAATTTTTATAAGAATCATAATCTGTATGACAAACACCAGCGGCCTTCATTTCAACAAGAACTTCATCTCCCTTTGGTTCATCTACTTTAATTTCTTCTAAGGAAAAAGACCCATTTCCATCAGCAATTATTGCTTTAGCATTCATCATTTACTTTTTTTTATGTGATTTTTTATCCTCATTTGTAATAAAAAAAATCATTTCAATCCCCAAAAATATAGCTGTCAAAATCTAATTCAAAAAATACTATATTTAAGGTCGGATAAATGTATTGCAAATTTAATACTTCTTATCATTGATTAACTATTAATAAAAACGGGTATTCATTTAAATATTTAAAAAACATGAAGGGAAAAAAAAAGAAACCATCAATTACTTCTCGTAGGTCATTTATTAAAACTGGGGCAATAGCCTCATCAATTTTTATAGTCCCTAGACATGTGCTTGGAGGTGTAGGTTATACGTCACCTAGTGATCAATTAAATTTAGCAGCTATTGGTGCAGGAGGAAAGGGATCGAGCGACATTCGTAATGCTTCGGTGAATGGTAGAGAAAGAGTGACAGCTCTGTGTGATGTAGATTTTTCTGGATCTGCAAAAAAATCCGTTGAACGTTTTCCAAACGCAAAGTTATATGCTGATTACCGAGTAATGCTGGAAAAAGAAAAAGATATAGATGCAGTCACCATTTCAACTCCAGATCATGTCCACGGTCCAGCAGCGCATTATGCGATGCAACGAGGAAAGCATGTATATGTTCAAAAACCTATGACACATAATATTAGAGAAGCAAGAATTCTTACTGAAATGGCAAGAGAGCGAAAAATTGTAACTCAAATGGGGAATCAAGGAGGTTCAAACCCTTTGTTAAATATGGTTCAAAAATGGATAGATGATGACAGATTAGGGAAAATTTCAAAAGTTCAAATCTGGACAAATAGACCCGTTTGGCCGCAAGGTTTTGCGATGCAACCTTCAGATGAATCTAAAAAACCAAGTGCTTTAAATTGGGATTTATGGTTAGGTCCTTCACCTCAAATACCTTATACTCCGAACTTACATCCGTTTGGCTGGAGAGGCTGGTGGGATTATGGAACAGGAGCTTTAGGTGATGTAGGATGCCATTTAATAGATATTCCATTTAGAACACTCGGATTGAAATATCCAACAGATGCTGAATCTAGTGTTGGATCTGTATATACCAAAATGTGGAACGCAGATTATCATCCAGAAGGATGTCCCGCTTCATCGTTTACTACCCTGCATTTTGCAGAAACTAAGAAAAGTAAATCTCCAATAGAAATGACTTGGAATGATGGAGGAATACGGCCTGCACATCCTGAAATCATTCCTGCTGATAGTGATATTGGAGGTAAGAATAGTTTGAATGGCGTTTTAATAATTGGGGATAAAGGACTTATTTCTACCAATATAAATGATAGTTCTCCTTTAATGCCAAAATTATATTTGTATGATGGTACAACCGAATTTGGTCCAGAGGTAGAGTCAAATGATGAACCAGAATATGGACATCAAAGAAGATGGGTTGATGCCTGTAAAGCTGGATTTAACAGTACAGAACATTTGGGTCTTACTTCTTCTTTTGACTATGCTGGTCCAATGACTGAAACTGTATTGATGGGTAATCTTGCTATTAGAAGTTACTTATTGAAAAAAGAAAACAGTAAAGGTAAAATGGATTTCTTTGCGCGTAAAAAATTATTATGGGATGGCGAAAACATGAGAATAACCAACCTTGAGGCCGCCAATCAATTTGTAGGCAGAAATTACCGAAAAGGATGGGAGGTCTAGTTATAAATGGACTAAATGGAGATTAAATTAAGAATATTTCAAATCGTAGAGCGTTTATATGCTCTGCGATTTTTTTTCTATAAAATTTTGAGTTGAATAAATTTTTAACGAATATTGCAATATGTTATACATAATGATTTAATATGATAGAAAAAAAATTAATTGCAGCAACATATACTCCATTAAAAGAAGACAGTTCCATTAATTTGGAATTAATCCCAACCTATAGTGACTTTCTACAAAGGAATAATGTATCAGGCGTTTTTGTCAATGGAACCACAGGAGATTTTACCTCATTGACTGTAGACGAGCGAAAATTGATTATTAATGAATGGGCTACAAAAAGAAATGAAAACTTTACGGTAATTAATCATGTCGGCCATACTAGTTTGAAGATAGCCAAAGAATTAACTATTCATTCAGCAGAGAAAGTAGATGGTATTTCGGCTTTACCTCCGTTTTATTTTAAACCGAGGTCATTGCAAAGTTTGTTAGATTATTGTAAGGAAATTGCCGCATGTGCTCCGAATTTACCTTTCTACTACTATCATATTCCGATTCTTACTGGCGCGAACTTTTCAATGATAGAATTTTTAGAATTGGCAGATGAGCAGATTCCAAACTTAGGCGGAATCAAATTTTCTAATAATGATATTATAGGGCTAAGGCAGTGCTACAATTTTAAAGCGGGGAAATATGCCGTTTTTTATGGAGTGGATGAAATGTTTTTATCAAGCCTTCCCTACGGGATTAAAGGCTGGGTGGGTAGTACTTATAACCATTTAGCACCATTGTATCATAAAATTTATGAGGCTTTTAATAAGGGAGATATATCCTTGGCCAGTGAACTACAAGATAAGTCGGTTCAGTTTGTGCAAATGCTAGATGCTTTGGGTGGCTTCAATGGCGTAGGGAAATCGTTTATGAAAATAGTAGGAATTGATTGCGGGCCGAGTAGATATCCTCATACGACACTTTCTAACAAGGATTTGTTAGAAGTAAAAACACAATTTGAAGAATTAAATATTATGAGTTACACTAATAAATAGTGAAAATTTAGAAACTAAGTTGCTTATAAAATTCTGTAAAAATGAGGATCTAAATGAGTTCTCATGGCTGATCTGAAAGTCTCTGGTGTTCCAATTTTAAGATTGTCGAGAAGATTTCTGTGGTTAATAATCGAACCTTTTACATGGTCTTTGGAAAGTTCTTCTTGTTCATGTACAAACTCAAAAATAGGGAGTAATAAAACTTGAAATCTTTGCAGAGTCACATTTCCAGACATTTGATATAACTTTCCATGAAACTGAATTTCATGTTCTAAGCTAAAAATGGAATCGTCAACGCCCTGTTTTTCATCTGCCTCAACAATTTGTTCTAATTCGTCAATTCCTTTTTGTGTTTTTCTAGCAAATAAGGAGTCTGCCATTCCCATTTCTAAAATTAACCGCAACTCAAATAGGTTTTTTAACGTCTCGTTACCTAATAACTTTGGATCCAAAACACGTTCGAAATTATCAATAAAATCGGGCTGTGTTAAAATCATTCCTCGGTGCTTTTTAGATTCAATAATACCTAAAGTTCTTAATCTAAGCGACGCTTCTCGCACAACTGTCCTGCTTACTCCTAGCGATTCAACCAGTTCTAATTCCTTAGGAAAGGCATCTCCTGGAACTAAATTATTCTCTTTAATAAATGCCACCAATCGAAGTTCAACTTTATCAACAAGTGATAAATTATCTAAGGGTTTAATTTTCTTAATAGTTTTTGTTTTTGCCATATCTTTAGAAGTAATTTATCTAGTAAATTGAATTTATTAAGAAATTATTTTAATGCCACTATATTCCATTAATTTAGGCGAAAGTATAAAAAAATATTTTATATGTTTGTATTATGTTAGACATAATGAAAGAGATCCAACTAAGCGAACTTTACAAAAGCACTCTTTTACAAGATGTGATTCCATTTTGGGAGCAAAATTCTGTCGACTGGCAAAATGGAGGGTACTATACTTGCCTAGATAGGAAGGGGAAAGTTTTTGAGCGGGATAAGTTTATGTGGCTACAAGGTCGACAAGCTTGGATGTTTTCTATGCTGTATAATAATGTTGAGAAAAATGAAAAATGGCTGAAAATCGCAAAAAACGGAATTGATTTCTTAATCAATAAAGGAATGGATCTCGAGGGGAATTTCTATTTTTCATCTACAGAACAAGGAGAGCCTTTAGTTCAGCCATATAATATATTCTCAGATTGCTTTGCGGCTATGGCTTTTAGTCAATACGCAATTGCAACTAAAGACGAATCAATAAAAAAACTAGCAATTCAAACATATTATAATATTTTAAAGAAAAAAGACAATCCAAAATTACAGTTCGAAAAATCTACCGGAGCCAGACCTTTAAAAAGTTTTGCATTTCCGATGATTCTTTCCAATTTGGTAATTGAATTTGAAGATGTGTTAAAAAATGAGGAAGTTGAAAAAATAATTAACTTTAGTATTCATGAAGTTATGGAAGTCTTTTTAGATAAAAATTCTGGACTTGTTTATGAATTTGTAAAACCTGATGGTTCTTTAGAAGACAGTTTCAACGGGCGTCTTCTAAATCCGGGCCATGGTATCGAAGCAATGTGGTTTATGATGGATATTGGGGTTCGAAGAAATGATCAACAATTAATTCAAAAAGCAGTAAACACAACAATAAAAATATTGGAACATAGCTGGGATGATCAGTTTGGAGGCATCCTATATTTCATGGATGCTAATGGAAAACCACCTCAACAATTAGAATGGGATCAAAAATTGTGGTGGGTACATTTAGAAAGTTTAATAGCATTATCTAAAGCGTATGAACTAACACAAAGAAAAGAAGTACTGGCTTGGTATCAAAAAGTACACGACTATGCATGGTCACATTTTTCAGACCCAGAGAACGGCGAATGGTTTGGCTATTTAAACAGACAAGGCGAGGTGTTACTAGATTTAAAAGGTGGGAAATGGAAGGGTTGTTTTCATGTCCCAAGAGCCATGTATCAGTGCTGGAAATCATTTGAAAATATTGAGAGACAATTAAAGGATTAAATAGTATGAATAATAAACCAAGACCTTATATTCTTTCAGAAACCAATTGGAAAACTGTTAAAGAAAATACGTATACCGTGGCAATGCTACCTTGGGGTGCTACAGAAGCGCATAATTACCACTTACCTTATGCCACAGATACCATTCAGGCTATCTATGTTGCAAGTGAATCAGCAAGACTTGCATGGGAAACAAAGGCAAAACCAATTGTACTGCCTGCCATACCGTTTGGAGTAAACACGGGTCAAATGGATATTCCATTGTGTATAAATATGAATCCATCTACACAATATGCCGTTTTAAAGGATATCGTTCAAGTATTGGACAGTCATAATATCGACAAACTTTTGATTGTGAATAGTCATGGAGGAAATAATTTTAAGCAAATGATTCGTGAGTTAAGTCTGGAATATCCTGATGTTTTTATATGTACCATAAATTGGTGGCAAGCAGTAAATGTTTCAATATATTTCGATGAGCCTGGAGATCATGCCGGTGAGTTGGAAACTTCTGCCATGCAATTTATAACCCCAGATTGGGTGTTACCATTAAAAGATGCCGGAAATGGAAAAGCCAAGCAATTTAAATTAAAAGGATTGAAAGAAGGGTGGGTTTCTTCTCAACGTAAATGGACATCCGTTACTAAAGATACTGGTGTGGGTAATCCGCAATTTGCCACCAAAGAAAAAGGAGAATTATTTTTAAAAGAAGTTACAAAATCTATCGGTGAATTTATTGTAGAACTACACCACGCAGATTTAAATAATTTATATGAATAATATATCTAATCAAATTCGAAAAAATGAAAAATTATATTCTAGTATTCTTATCAATTTTAACACTTTCTGTAAGTGCTCAAAAGGAAGAATTCTCGATTGCCGAGGGAGTTACTCGGTATGTCGATCTTTTTAATACAACCATGGAAGACGGAGTTTCTTGTTATCGAATTCCATCAATTGTTACGGCTCCAAATGGAGATATAATTGCAACTATAGATGAGCGCGTTCCATCGTGCTCGGATTTAAAAGACAGTAAAGACATCAATATTGCGATTCGAAGAAGTTCTAATAACGGAAAATCATGGACACCTATTGAAATTATTGTAGATTTTCCGTTGGGACAATCTGCTTCAGATCCATCTATGATTGTTGATAATATCACAAAGGAAATTTTCTTGTTTTACAATTATATGGATTTAGACAAGGAAAAGGATGTGTATTATTTACATGTGGTAAAAAGTGCTGATAATGGAAAAACTTGGAGTAAACCAGAAGATATTACTTCTCAAATTAGTAAGCCAGAATGGCACAAGGACTTTAAATTTATTACTTCAGGCAGAGGAATTCAAACATCTACGGGTAAGTTGTTACATTGTATGGTAAACCTAGATAATGGTACGCATTTGTTCGGAAGTGATGATCATGGTAAAACATGGTTTTTTATTGATACTCCAATTTCTCCAGCAAATGAATCTAAGGTTATTGAATTGGCTGATGGAACTTGGATGGTCAATGCGAGATCCAAAGATAAAAAAGGCTTTCGATATGTACATACTTCTCATGATGAAGGAGAAACATGGACTGCAAAGTCCGAAGAACAATTGATAGATCCAGGTTGCAATGCAAGTATTATTAGATATACATCAATTGATGAAGGCTATAAAAAAAACAGACTTCTTTTTTCAAATGCAAATTCCGTAAAAGGCCGAGTAAACATGACTGTGAAAATTAGTTATGATGAAGGTAAAACATGGCCTGTAGAAAAAATAATTTATGAAGGTGGATCAGCCTATTCCTCATTAACGATTCTAGAAAATGGAGATATAGGATTATTTTTTGAACAAGATGTTTATAAGAAAAATCCATTCGTGAGTTTTTCCTTAAAATGGTTGACCGATGGTGACGATAAATACAAAAAACCGAAGAGCCTAAAATAGAAATATTATTTTAGTAAATTGTCGACTATTTTAAATAACTGAGTAGATTAGTAACATGAAGAAACTTTTCGAGGAATTGCAAAATACAGTATCAGGTGAAATCTTATATGATGAGCTTTCTTTAGGAATGTATTCTACCGATGCTAGTATTTATCAGATAAAGCCAATTGCCATAGTTCTACCTCGAAATGAAGACGATATCAAAAGTGCCATAAAGGTGGCTTTTGATAACGGAATAACTATTTTACCTCGTGGAGCAGGAACTAGTTTGGCAGGACAAACTGTTGGCAAATCTATTATTCTTGATTTCTCTAAACATATGAATTCCATTATTGAAATCAATGAATCAGAGAAATGGGTTCGTGTTCAACCGGGAATGGCTCGAGACGATTTAAACGCCGTTTTAGAACCCCTAGGGTTACATTTTGCTCCAGACCCAGCAACAAGTAGCAGAGCAAATGTTGGAGGAATGGTTGGTAATAACTCTTCTGGGACTAAGAGCGTACTCTTTGGTAAAACAGTAGATCATGTATTAGAAGTCAATGTTGTTTTAGCAGAAGGGACTGAATTACATCTTAAAAATTGTTCGCCAGAAGAGTACCAAAAGAAAGCATCTCAAGAAAATAGAGAAGGAGAAATTTATCGCACCATTAAGGACTTAATCGATGCGCATACGGATGAAATCAAAGAACGATTTCCTAAGGTAATGCGTCGCGTTGGAGGCTATAATTTAGATGAATTTGTATATACAGATCAATGGAACTTGAGTAAGTTGGTTTGTGGTAGTGAAGGAACACTTGCAACAACAGTTGATCTAAAATTAAATCTTGTTGATTTACCCAAAAATAAATCAGTATGTGTAGTTCACTTTACTGAATTGTTGGAAGCAATTTCTGCCGTTGAAATAATATTAACATTTAATCCCTCAGCCGTTGAAATATTAGATAAAACGGTTATTGGGTTAAGTAGAAAGAATTTAATGACAAAGCATCATTGTCATTTCATAGAAGGTAATCCAGCCGCAATATTAATTGTGGAGTTTTATGCAGATACTGCCGAGGATGTTATGGAGCGTCCAAAAAAGATGATTACTTTGTTAGAGGAAACCAATTTTGGTTACGCATATCCTTTATTTCCCGATGGAAAATCATACAGTGATGTTTGGATAGTTCGTAAAAAGGGATTGGGATTAATGTTAGGTTTAAAAGGAAATAAAAAACCACTACCATTTATTGAAGATGCCGGAATTCCATCAAAATATTTACCAGAATATATAGATCAAGTTTTAAAGGTTTGTGAAAAGTACGGAACCAAAGCAGCAATGTATGCACATGCAAGTGTAGGCGTTATTCATGTACGTCCAATTTTAGATTTGAGGTTGGCAGAGGATATTGAACGCTTAAAAAATATTACCGATGACACTTTTCAATTAGTCATGAAATACAAAGGTTCTTGGAGTGGTGAGCATGGTGATGGATTGGTAAGAAGTGCCTACAACAAACGTTTTTTTGGAGATACAATTTATAAGGTGTTTTTAGACGTTAAAAAGTTAATGGATCCAAAAAATTTAATGAATCCCGGTAAAATTATTGAAGCTCAAACTATTGAGCACAATTTAAGATATGGTGTTGCCTATAAAGATGAGGGGGTAAAAACTGAATATAATTATAAGTCAGAAGAAGGATTCGAAGCGGCAGTTCATATGTGTTCTGGTGTAGGTGAATGCAGAAAGGTTTTGGGAGGAACTATGTGTCCAAGTTTTAAAGCTACGAGAGATGAAGAACATTCTACGCGTGGACGCGCGAATGCCTTGAGGCTGGCCATGTCGAATCAACTGGGAGAAAAAGGCCTGTCTAGTAAACGATTGCATGAGGTTATGGATTTATGCTTGTCTTGCAAGGCTTGTAAGTCAGAATGCCCGAGTAATGTAGACATGGCAAAGATGAAGAGTGATGCCTTACAAATGTATTATGATGAACACGGCATTTCATTAAGAGATAAACTAATACGAGATTCTGCTAAGGCGGCGAGTAAGATTTCAGGTTCAAAAGCAGGCCTCGTAAATGCCATTCAAAAAACAGATTTATTTAAGTTTTTCTTAGAAAAAGCGGCACGTTTTGACAAGCGAAGGACACTTCCAGATTTTGCCAAAGAACCCTTTTATAAATGGTTTAAGAAAAACGCAAGAGAAACAAATATTGGAAACAAAAAAGTAGTTTTATTTGCCGACACCTATTTAAATTATCACGAGCCTCATATCGGAATATCTGCTCTAGAATTGTTAAATTCTTGTGGGTATGAAGTCATCTTAGCAAATGTTGGTTGTTGTCAAAGACCAAAGATATCTCATGGCTTTTTAAGAGACGCCAAGCAGGAAGGTATAAAAACTATTGACGGGTTAAAACCATTTTTAGATCAAGGTTTAAAAGTTGTGGTCTGTGAACCAAGTTGTGCTTCGGCATTGAATGACGATTTACCAGATTTAATTACCGATCAAGCAATTGCAGAACAACTAAAAAATGGCGTTATGATGATTGATGTTTTCCTTGCAAATGAATATGAAAACGAAAGATTAGATGTAGACTTTGAGCCAGTTTCTGACGGTATTGTGATTCACGGTCACTGTCATCAAAAGGCATTGTATGGCACAAATACGATGAAATCGTTGTTAAAAAATTCTGATAAGGTATCGGAAATTCCTTCGGGCTGTTGTGGTATGGCTGGTTCTTTTGGATACGAAAAGGAACATTATGATCTGTCTAAGAAAATTGGTGACGAAATTTTATTTCCAGCGGTTAATAAATTAGATAAAAATCATGAATTGATAGCTTGCGGATTTAGTTGTCGCCACCAAATAGGACACTTTACAGAGGCAAATCCAAAGCATTTTGTGGAAGTAATTAGAGCTGTTAAAAAATAAAAGAAGTATACAATACATAAAATATATACATATGAAAACCTATAAAGAATTAAACACAAGCAGACGCGTATTAATGGGTCCTGGACCAAGTGATACGCATCCAAGAGTTTTAAAAGCAATGTCAACTCCTTTAATAGGTCATTTAGACCCAGAATTTTTAGAAATAATGGATGACATAAAATCTATGACACAAGAAACATTAAAGACAAAGAACGAATTGACTTTTGTTGTATCAGCACCTGGAAGTGCAGGGATGGAAACGTGTTTGGTTAATTTATTAGAGCCTGGTGATGAAGCCGTAGTCTGTATAAATGGTGTTTTTGGGACACGTTTGGCTGATATTGCAGAACGTTGTGGCGCAAAAGTAATTAAGATAGAAGCAGCATGGGGCTCTCCAATTAACCCAGACGATGTGGAAGCTGCATTAAAGACATGTAATCCAAAATTATTAGCTATTGTCCATGCAGAGACTTCAACAGGTGTATTACAGCCTCTAGAAGAAATTAGCAAAATATCCAAAAACGCTGGAGCACTTTTAGTAGTTGATGCTGTGACTTCATATTGCGGGACTGAATTAAAAGTAGATGAGTGGGGAATTGATGCTTTATATTCTGGAAGCCAAAAATGTTTAAGTGCGCCTCCTGGTCTATCTCCTGTAACCTTTAGTCAAGCTGCTATTGATGTACTAAATAATAGAAAAACAAAAGTTCAAAGTTGGTTTTTAGATTTAACAATGGTTAAAAATTATTGGTCAGGAGCGAAGAGAGCGTATCATCATACGGCACCAGTTTCTGCTATGTTTGCCATGAGGGAAGCTTTAAGATTGGTTCTTGAAGAGGGGCTTGAAAACAGGTTTAAGCGTCATCAGAAAAATCACGAATTATTACGTGATGGATTAGAGGCAATGGGCTTTAAATTCTTAGTGGATAAGGAATATAGATTACCGATGTTGAACGCCGTTACAATTCCTGCAGGAGTTGACGATGCAAATGTTAGAAAACGATTGTTAGAAGAATATAATATAGAAATTGGTGGAGGATTAGGCCCTTATGCTGGAAAAATTTGGCGTATTGGATTAATGGGTGAAAGTTCTACTAAAAATAATGTAAACATGTTATTGTCTGCATTGAAACAAGTAATATAATACTAAATTAATTATGTCAGTAATCACAGATTTTTCCGATTTTCATCATCAGGTTTCAACAATATTTAAACAGCCTCAGTCCTCAGAAGAATGGGAGCAATATCGATTGACCGATGAGCAAGTAGCACATTTTCATGAATTTGGTTACGTTTCTGGAATTAAACTCTTGGAAGAAAATCAAATAAATTTATTGAGAAAGGAACTAGAAGAGTTGAGAGATCCTAAACATCCTGCGCATCATCTTTTTTACGAGTTTCATTCAAATGAATCCACAAATAGTGATGCTGTTTTGTTTCATTCTTTAGGTCATTGGCGCATAGGTTTAAATTTTCATGACGTCCTTTGGAATCCCGCTTTTGTAATGGCCGCTCATCAATTATTGGAAAACAAACCAGTTCGATTCTGGCACGATCAACTATTTTGTAAACCTGCAAAACATGGTGGAGTTGTTGCCTGGCACCAAGATTACTCTTACTGGACACGTACTATTGCAATGCAACATTTAACCTGTTGGACTGGGTTAGATGATGCTACAACACAAAACGGCTGTTTACATTATATTCCAAAAAGTCACAAATGGGGGCTTCTAGATGCCCCTAATTTGGCTGGTAATATGGATGAATTGCTGCAGTATCTGAGTCCCGAACAAAAAAAGGAATTCAACCCAGTAGCGATTGAATTGAAAAAAGGGTATAGTACTTTTCACCATCCTTTGATGGTTCATGGATCCTATGAAAACAACTCTCAATTAAGAAGAAGAGCTTTTGTATTAAACGTTTTTGCTGATGGAACCATAAGCAATACAGATCAAGAATTATTACAAGGTGTTCCTGTAATTTCAAAAGGAAAAAAAATGGAGGGAAAATTTTTTCCTTTGCTTTATGATCAACATTCCTAATTTATAAAAAAGAAAATAAAAAAATTGTAAACCTCTTAATCAATGAAACTTAATGTAAAAACTTTTATTAAATGCCTTACCCTCTTACTATTATTCAGTATCAAAATAAATTCACAGGGTACGAAGCAATTAAATAAAGAATTATCGAAAGATATAAAAACGTTGTTCACCCCTAGTGAAGGAGACTATAATTGTTTTAGAATTCCAGCTGTTGTTGTGGCTAAAGACGGCAGTATATTAGCCTTTGCTGAGGCTAGAAAGAAAAGTTGCTCGGATACAGGTAATATCGATATAGTGATGAAAAAATCTACTGACAATGGAGCATCATGGAGTAATTTGATAGTTATTTGGAATGATGGACAAAATGTATGTGGGAATCCTGCACCTGTAGTAGATGCTAAAACAGGTACAGTTCATTTGCTATTGACTTGGAATAATGGAGACGACCATGAATCTGAAATAATTGCTCAAACTAGTGGAGAAACTCGAGAAGTTTATCATTTACAATCTTCAGACAACGGTGACTCTTGGTCACAACCAAAAAATATTACTGCAACTACGAAATTAAAAAATTGGACGTGGTATGCAACAGGGCCTGTACATGGAATTCAATTGAAAAAAGGGCCATATAAAGGAAGGCTCATGATTCCTTCGGACCATATAGAAGCGGGTACAAAAAAATATTATTCTCATGTGATTTATTCTGACGACAACGGAGTATCTTGGGAATTGGGAGGAAGAACTCCACAAGATCAAGTGAATGAATGTACACTAGTACAACTAGAAAATGGTGATTTGATGTTGAACATGCGTAATTATGAGCGAAAAGAAGATCAGGCGCGTCAGGTAGCAATAAGCAAAGATGGAGGAGTGACATGGGGAAATCAGCATATTGACACCAATTTGCCCGAACCACGTTGTCAAGCAGCCTTACTAGCTGTTATGAGAAAACGGAAGCAAGTATTACTTTTTATCAATCCAGCAAACCCAAAGAAAAGAGTCAATATGACACTATCTGTGAGTAGGGATCAAGGAAAAAGTTGGGATGAAAAAATCAGTGTTTTTAAAGGCCCTTCCGCCTATTCTGATCTTGTTGAATTGAATACCAATCAAATATTTGTGTTTTTTGAAGCAGGAGAAAAGAATGCGTATGAAGGAATTCATTATAAATTAATTGATCTGGATTAATCGATGCTTAATATTTTTATTAGAATGATACGACTTAATTACGAAATCCAATCTCTATGAAACAATTAGCGGTTGTTCTACTTTTATACTTCCTAAGTTTTATTAATTCAAATGCTCAAAAATCTTCTAGTATTTTTGATTGGACTTACGATAAAGAGATTCCGAATGAAGTAGGATTGAATGGTTCATTTATGGGAATTCATAATGATGTATTAATCATTGCAGGTGGTGCTAATTTTCCAAACACTCCTGTCTGGGAAGGTGGTGAAAAAGTATGGTATTCATCCATTTATGTTTTAGAAAAAAAAGGGACTAAGTCGAAATGGCATCTAGAACCTTCAGTTAGATTAACTAATGCATTGGCATACGGAGTTTCAATAAGCACTCCACAAGGTGTTTTGTGCATTGGTGGTGATAATGAAACAGAAGTATTCAAAGATGTCTTTTTATTAAAATGGAATAAAAAAAGCAATAAAATAGAGATTCAAGACCTACCTCCTATGCCTATAAATTTATACAATATGGGCGCAAGTATTGTTGAAGATATTGTTTTTGTAATTGGAGGACAAGAGTCAAAAAGTACCGGAGCAACAAATCATTTTTTGTCGTTTAATTTAACTTCAACATTGACAAGTAAAGCATATACATGGGAGCAATTAGAAAATTTTCCTGGAAGAAGGAGAGTGCAACCGGTAGTTGTTGGTCAAAGTAATGGACATCAAGATTGTTTATATGTATTTAGTGGAATTTCATATGATCCCACTGCAGAAGTAACCCATACTATGCTAGATGATGTCTATGAATTTAATCCTCATAAAAATCGATGGACACAAAAGGAATCTGTTCCCAACAATGGAACACCGGGAGTAATAGGAGGTTATATTGCGGCTGCTCCAGCCATAAAAATGGGAGATTCTCACATTGTGATTTTTGGAGGAGCCGGAGGTGAACAGCAAAACCTTTCGCGACGAATTCCGATTTGGAATGCCATTAAAAAGTTAAAAAGTGAAATTAATCAAAATGAAGAAACGATTGCGAAAATTGATTCATTAAATATGATTGATAATGAATTGTTGAAAACCACTCGATTCAGTAAAATCGTTTGGTCATATCATTCAATCACAGATACTTGGAGTAAAAAAGGGGTGCTACCAAGTGACGCTCAGGTAGTAACTCAAGCATTGAATTGGAATAATAACATAGTAATATCTGGTGGAGAAATACATCCAGGTGTAAGAACTCCAAAAATTACCATTGCCACACAAAAACCCTATGAAGCCAGTTTTGGCTGGATAAATTATATAACTCTTATTACATATTTAATGTTAATGGTTTGGATGGGATGGTATTTCTCACGAAAAAATAAAACAACAGATGATTATTTTCTTGCGGGAGGTAGAATTCCATGGTGGGCTGCTGGGTTAAGTATTTATGCTACTATGTTAAGTGCCATTACGTATTTGTCACAACCGGCATTAGCATATTCTTTTGACTGGCAGGCATATTTGGGGTATTTTGCCATTTTGATTGTAGTCCCTGTTGTCATAGCTTTTTATCTGCCTTTTTTCAGGAAATTAAATATTACCACGGCATACGAATATTTGGAAAAAAGATTCAACTTAACTATTAGAATGTTTGGAAGTATATCTTTCATCTTATTTCAATTAGTAAGAATGGGAATTGTAGTATATCTTCCTGCCTTAGCCCTTTCAACAGTTGTCGGAATTGATATTTATTTAGCAATCAGTGTTATGGGGGTTTTAGCAATTCTTTATACCTATATGGGTGGAATGGAAGCCGTGATCTGGACAGATGTGGTACAAGTAATTGTATTGATGGCAGGTTTAATCATTGGATTGATTTATATCGGCATTGAGATTGGAGATGTAGGCTATATTTTTGATACGGCATTGGCCGATGGTAAACTTCAAATGGTAGATTTACGATGTAGTTTTATAGAAGTAGTAACATGGTCCTTATTTATTGGCACATTTGCTTTGACATTAATTCCATACACCACAGACCAGTCAGTAGTGCAGAGATACATGACGACATCGAGTGAAAAAGAAGCACGAAAAAGTATATGGCTAACTGGAATTATTACTCTCCCAGCGGGTCTTCTAATATTTGCAATGGGTACATTTTTGTATGTCTATTTTAAAGAACATCCCGAATTTTTGAGTGTCGGTATGCAGAACGACAGTGTATTTCCTTTATTTATTACAAATCATTTACCTCCTGGGGTTGCAGGTTTGGTTATAGCTGGAATTTTTTCTGCTTCCATGTCGAGTTTAGATAGCAGTATGCACAGTATTTCTACCGTTGTGACCGTAGATTTTTATAAGAGATTTACGAAAGTCTATTCTGATACTAATGGTCTTAAAATTGCAAAATGGACTACAGTTATTGTAGGAGTTTTCGGAACCCTGATTGCATGTTTAATGGCCGCTTTCCCTGTAAAATCGTTATTCTTTTTGTTTCAAGAAGTAATTGGTCTTCTGGGAAGTGCAATGGCAGGAATATTTATTCTCGGAATTTTTGTTAAGAAAGCCAATTGGAAGGGAACACTAATAGGAGCTGTATTTAGTATTATAGTTTTAGTGTTTGTTAAATATAACACCCCTATTAACTTTTATATCTATCCTTTAATTGCAATTCCTATATGTGTCATTGGAGGATATCTTTTCAGTCTAATTTTAAAAGTTGAAGAAAAAGACATATCCGATTTGGTCTATTCAAAAAAATAAAACCATTAATATTCAATCTAAATTTATCAATTAAAAAAGGAGCGAGTTTAAAACTAATAAACATCGCCCCCAGTGCGCACTGCAATTCAAAGAACCAATTAACTTTTTTTATATTTTCTCGTTCTCTTAATTTCAATTTCTGTTATGGTTCCATTTGCCGCTGTTCATGTAGCAATAGCATCACATGTACCGTCGCCATAATTTAACGTTGACAATTCACCACTTTTAGAAATCTCTTTAACACCAAACGCAATATACCCGCATCCCTCTGGTTTCACAAATGGTAAAATAATCTCCATTTCAAAAATACTTCCATCTGCTTTTATCAGTTCATGAGACCCAGTAATGGTTCATTCATTGTCCTCATAAGAATCGGTATCACTACCTGCGGTTACTTCAAACAAACGCGAGCCAGTTTTAGTAATTGTCTCTTCTTCAGTTTCAATGATTAAATTAGTTTCACCACTCATTTGTGGATTCCCATTCTCATTTTCATCAAGGTGTTCATATTGTCTAGTACATTAATAACATATCCATTTACAGAGAAATCAGTAAACAAAATGGAACGGCTTTTTGAAGATTCTAAGTTTTCTATAACAATTATAATCGTACCAGAAACTTCATTTTCACGTTTATCAATTCAATCTTCAGCAAAAGAAATTGTTATCGTTTTAGTATTATCAACCTCCTCGACAGAAAAATTAACACAGGACGAGAAAAAATTTGCACGATCAAATATATGACCTGTTCCCTTTCCAGAAAGGGCATCAAAGTCTAAATCTTTAGCGTATAGGGCGTATTCATCTACCACACTTTCAACTTCTTCAATAGAAGTTTCTAGAGAAATATATTCTGAAATGGCAAAATTGTCATCCCCTATCTCCAAATTATCTTTTTCACAAGACACAAAAATTATTGCCAATACAATACTTACTTTTAAAAAATTATTCATTTTCATATTATAGTTATTAAATTATTATACATTTATGAATTAGGGTGTTTTTAATTCGTACGAACCCCTTTCCATTTTATATAAAACAATTCATTTCTTAAAACTCCTACTCTATGGTTGCAATTATTTTTTTATTGACATAATAAATTTTTAAATGAATGATTTAAAAATAGAAAAGGTCGAGCTTTTTAAAGTCCCTCCGAGATGGTTGTTTCTAAAAATAACCACCAAATGTGGTATTGTTGGATGGGGAGAACCTATAGTTGAAGGAAAAGCAGATACTGTTGCGGCGTGCATAAAAGAATTAGAACAATATATAATGGGTCGAAACGCCAATAATATCGAAGATATTTGGCAAATTTTATATAGAGGTGGCTTTTATAGAGGAGGCCCTATCTTGATGAGTGCAATATCTGGTATTGATCAAGCCCTATGGGATATAAAAGGTAAATATTTAAATGTCCCTGTTCATGAATTATTAGGTGGAGCTGTTCGTCAAAAAATGAAAATGTACTGCTGGATTGGAGGAGATAATCCCGAAGTTGTTTTAGATCAGGCTACTAAAAAAATAAATGCTGGTTTTAATGCCGTAAAGATGAATGCAACGGGTGGAATGGAATGGGTTTCTTCCATAAAAGACATTAAGAATGTTGCAAACAATATCAAACTCTTACGAGAAGAATTCGGATATGAGTTAGACATAGGATTAGACTTTCATGGAAGGGTACACAAACCAATGGTTAAGAGACTTATAGACGAATTGGCTCCTTATGAACCTATGTTTATTGAAGAGCCCGTTTTAAGTGAAAATAATGATGCGCTACGTCATATTTACCAATACACCAATATTCCAATTGCAACGGGAGAACGTATGTTTTCAAGATGGGATTTTAAGGAGATTTTACACCAAGGGGTTGTTGATATTATTCAACCAGATCTTAGTCACGCCGGAGGTATCTCTGAAGTTAGACGCATTGCCACAATGGCTGAAGCCTATGATATTGCCATTGCTCCTCATTGTCCCTTAGGGCCAATCTCATTGGCTTCTGCACTTCACTTAGATTTTGTATCCTCTAATGCTATCATTCAAGAGAGTAGTTTGGGAATACATTATAACAGAGGATATGACATCTTAGATTATGTCTTAAACCCAGAAGTTTTTAATGTAGAGGATGGCTCTATAAACTTACTTACAAAACCTGGTTTGGGAATTGAAATTAATGAAGAAAAACTAAAAGAAGGTCAAAAAATTGGACACAATTGGGCCAATCCCATTTGGAGAAATCCCGACGGAAATTTTGCAGAATGGTAACCCAATTTAATACTTAGAAACGAACCAAAAACAACCATCACTATGATCTTTATAATCGCGCTTATTTTTTCTTTAGCCTTTTTAGTTGTAACCATAATTAAGTTTAAAATACATCCCTTTTTCAGTCTTTTATTAACCGCTATTATTTATGGTTTTTTTACAGGAATGGATATAGAGTTGATCATAAATTCTATCAACTCTGGATTTGGAGATATTCTTGGAAAGATTGGATTAATTATTCTCTTTGGAGTTACTATAGGAACCATACTAGAAAAATCTGGTGGAGCCCTTGTAATTGCAACGCGCATTCTAAATGTGATTGGGGAAAGATTTATTCATTTAGCCATGATGCTTACTGGTTATTTTTTATCCATTCCCATATTTGCAGATAGTGCACTATTAATAATGAACCCATTGAATAAAGTGCTTTCTAAAAAGGCAGGAGTCTCTTATGCCGGAACAACTGCGGCCTTAGCCATGGGGCTTACAGCGTCACATGTAATGGTTCCGCCAACACCTGGGCCAATTGCTGCGGCAGGTATTTTAGGAGCGAACCTAGGTGATGTAATACTTTGGGGGTTACTCGTTAGTACATTGTCATTGATTCCTTGCTACTTTTATGCTACCAAATTGGCATCTAAAGTTACGATTCCCATTATTATTGAACCAATTGCAAATGTAAAACGTCAACCCAAACTAAATATTTCTTTACTCTGTATCGTTGTTCCATTAATTTTAATCCTTCTTAAATCTGTGCTAGAATATCCTGAATTGGACTTTAATCCATCTCTATTTAAAACAGTTTTATCTTTTATAGGTACTCCCGTAATTTCATTATTAATAGGGGTTTTACTTTCTTTATTATTACCAGAGAAATTAGATGAAAAAATAATTTCTTCAAAAGGTTGGATGGGTGAATCACTTTTAGTAGCAGCCCCAATAATTTTAATTACAGGAGCAGGCGGTATCTTCGGAAAAATGCTTCAAAACTCAGGAATTTCAGACTTAATAACTACCGGATTTACAGGACTTGAAATTGGATTATTTTTGCCATTTCTATTAGCTTCCTGCCTTAAATCTACTCAGGGCTCGTCTACGGTAGCACTTGTAACAACTGCTTCAATTGTTGCTCCAATGATTTCTGTTTTGGGATTGAATGATCCTTTTCTTCTTACAATGACCGTTTTATCTATCGGTGCAGGTTCTTCCGTAGTTACACATGTAAATGATAGTTTTTTCTGGGTGTTAATACAACTAACAGGAATGAATGTTAAACAAGGATATCAAATTCTAACGGCGGGAACTTTTATTTTTGGAGTAGCAGCGATGTTTATAATTTTTATTATTACACAAATCATGATGTAGACTTTCACCTTTGATATCTCCTAATTTATCTTGAAAAATAAAAGTAATTTATTCGAGTTTGTTGTTATAGTTTCTTGACCTCGCTTTCTGCCTTGCAAGTTTCCTTTAAAACCATAGTCTGTATAAAATGCTGTTAACACGTATATTCTAGACTTTAATTCTTCTGTTAATTTCTTTATTCTAAATGAGCCTTTAGTTCCTATTAACCTGAGTTCGATTCATAAAAACTTAACTGATTAGACGCTACTTTTTG
>TARA_B110000037_G_scaffold134244_1_pt1 | contig 25018 bp, 22 predicted proteins | sample TARA_B110000037 | Tara Oceans TARA_B110000037 (sample SAMEA4397196) | marine metagenome | biome: Polar Biome; feature: [MIX] marine epipelagic wind mixed layer (ENVO:01000061); material: water (ENVO:00002006), including particulate matter (ENVO:01000060) such as... | depth 10-100 m
TTGTATTGCCAAAACCAATAATTTTTCTGCCATGGTTGGATTCTTTTTTTATCCGTTCTCTTTTGACCATAACAACCCGCAGTTTAAAAAAATAGCACTAACCATAGTATCAACAGTTTGATTTCTGCTTTTTTTATTTTTATATAACGTAAGTAGCCAAGTTTATTTTTTTATTTCACATTTTAAGTTTTACTCTTTTATCATTTTTCGACTTTAACAATATGTTTAAAATGAGTACTCCAATAATTAAAGAAATCCCAAGCAAACTCCAAAAAGTATAAATCTCTCCGAAAATAAACACGCCAAATAAGAGACTAAAAATAACCTCTAAATATTTCATCGGGGCAATCTGACTGGTAGGAGCCATTTGAAATGCTTTTGTCATATTTACTTGTCCGAAAAAACCAAAAACGCCTAAACTTGCCAGTAAAACCCACTCTATTCCTACCGGGTTTCTCCAGTTAAAAATAGCTAACACTCCTCCAACAATTGTCGCTATAAACATAAAATAATTCACTACAACAACTGGGTGCTCTTGTTTACCAATCTTACCAATAATTATATAAACCAAGCCGCTAAATACAGCCGCGATTAAAACTAAGATTAAACCAAATGAATGAACTTGACTATCAACTCCTTTAATAACAAATACACCTAAAAAGGCAACAATAAAAAGCAACCATTGTATCAACTTTATTTTCTCTTTTAAAAAGAATACGGCAAAAATCCCTGCAAAAATTGGCGCCAAATATCTCAAAGAAACAGCCGTACCAATAGGTAAGTATTTTATGGACATAAAAAAGCAGGTCATAGAAGTTACTCCTACTAATCCCCTCAAGACCAAGATTTTTTTATTATTTCCAAAAAAGGAAATCTTATAACTCCATAAAAACGTAGTTGTAATTATTAAAGAACTTACGGATCTAAAAAATACTATTTGATGCGTATTAATTTCAGATAAATACTTAACAATCAAATTCATACATGCAAATGAAAACGTACTTATAATCATGTATTTTATGGCTTTTTTAAGTACCATATTTTGGCATAATACTATACGTCTTTGTAATCATATTTATTAAAATGAAGATGATTCAAATGTACTCAAATAAAAAATGGCATATTCCATAAATATATTTGAAATTAAATTTATAACTGTGGTATTACTAAAACTCTATTAAAATTCGATTTATCACGTCTTGTTAATTTAATACCATTAAAAAAATCTCAATACTGTAATTTTTTACAGTATTGAGGTTTTTTATTTCATTTAGGGAATCTTTAATAATCTCCCCCCTTTTCACTCCGCTTACAAGATTCTACCCATTCTAGTAATTCACTTTTCATACGTACCGTCAATTTTTGATTTGAACTAGCGATGTTTTTTGTTTCGCTTTTATCCTGAATCAAATCATACAACTCGTACGTTTTACCGGAATCAGTCGATATCAATTTGTATCGATCTGTAACCCATGCCATACGCTTATGAAATAAAAATCCGATAGCTTCTTTTCTCTTCCTTTTGCCGGAAATCAACACTTTTTTAAGACTTATTCCATCTATGGGTCTGTCTTTATCTGGATAGGTGATTTTTAAAAAATCATTAATCGTGGGTAAGTAATCACTCGTTACTGCTGGAAAATCGATAATTTGATTTCCTTTAATTCCATTTGGCCAAATCACAAAAGCAGGCACTCTTACACCGCCTTCATACAGACTTCTTTTTCGCTCTCGAAACGGACCTGAAGATCCTGGTGTTCCAACTTCTGGACCGTTGTCACTACAAAACCAAAGCATTGTATTGTCTGCCTTACCGATAGATTCTAAATAATCCCAAAGTCTTCCTACTTGTTCGTCCATCATGGTAATTGATGCGTATAACAACTGTTCTTGATAACTAAGATTACGATACTTATTTCTATATTCCTCGCTTGCCACCAATGGTAAATGCGGTGTATGAAACCAAATTGTGGAGTAGAATGGCTTCCCCGCATCTGAAGCATTTTTAATAAATGGAATCACTCGATCCATAATCACTCTAGAATCATCACCATCCAAATTCTCGTCCTCTCTGACTTCTTCTCCAATCCAATAATTTGTACCATACGATTTCATTCTCCTCGGATCACTTTTCCCTTCATAAGCAGCCCAACCATAACGTAAACTCTCGCCTCTTTCTTTGTCGAATTTTTCTGGAACAATCATCGGATCATAAGTAGGTACTTTTGATTCAGAAACAAAATACGTATCGTACCCATTGGCTGCAGGAATTGAATAATGTGAAGTATCTCCAGGCTTTCCTCTGTTTGCATCTTTAATTTTAGTAGTCAAAGTTCCTAAATGCCATTTTCCGAAATGACCTGTAGCATAGCCTTCATCTCTCAACAATTCTGGAATCGTAATTTCTTCTGGTTTCATATGTCCAGAATTTGCAGTTGGAATTCCTATTCTGTTTGAATTTCTTCCAGTTAAGCAACTTGCTCTTGTTGGTGAACAAACAGAACCGGCAGCATAAAATCGCGTAAAAACAGTTCCGTTAGACGCTAATTTATCCAGATTTGGCGTCTGAATTTTTTCATTTCCATTAAATCCAACATCTCCCCAACCTAGGTCATCACACATAATGAGTATAACATTTGGTTTTGCATTGCTGTTTTTTTGTGCATTCATACTAAATGAACAAAGTATAGTTAATAGCGTAATCGCTGTTGTTTTCATAAATATATATTTTTTTAAATTTTCGTAAGGGTGTATAATTATTTTCTACTTAGGAAACGTGCACGAAATTTGCTCCCCATGAAAGACCTTCTTTAGTATCTATAAATTCAGTAAAATTTACCGCCTGTGTTGATCGTTTATCAATTCTAGGTGTTTGGACAATTTGATTGTAATTTCTACTTAATTCAAAATATCTTTGATTATCAATGAGAATTACAAGAACATTAGGTTTCTTCTCTTGGATTTCCACTTTCTTAGTACAAGAAAAGAAATATACCGTCGAAATTAACAATATCAAATACCTCATTTCAGTTTTATTAGTTGGCGTCTGGTGCTTCTAACCCTTCCCAAAGAGTTACAGCTTTTGCATTTGGAAAGTCACTACTTATCGTTTGCGTTACATCACCTGTAACTACCCATTCTGCACCTCGTAAAAGTGTGGTAATAAAACCAGCACATTTTACGCTGTTCAAACTGTTTTTACCTGTATGCCCAAGTACGGAGTGAAACACTCTTCCTTTTCCGTAATTGATAGTCATCAACATTGGTTCTTGTCGTCCTGAACCTCCGCTTTCCTTTTTTTGTGATGCTGTAGCTAATACCGTCATATTATTTGCTGGCCCTCTTAAACTATGGTATAATTCGTCTTTTGAATGCATCCACACTGAGGGCAACCCTTTCATGATCGGGTGCTCAGAATTTCTAGTTCTTACTACAAAATCTTCTTGTTCTCCGTGAGAGCCACCTCTTCCTGGAGAATTGTCTCGTACAAATTCACCATTTTTCCAATATACATAAGGTCCATCCTTTTCAGTTCTATTACCCCATCCGCCAAGACCAATCATTTCATTAAATTCTTTCCACTTAGGAAACGAATTGTCTGAAGCATGAAAAACAACCAATCCACCGCCTTTCTTCACAAACTTTACAAATTTATTTTGTGTTTTATCAGACCAATAATCTCCATTATAATCCAAACATACTAAATCGTACTTTTTAAATTTCGGACTAAATTCAGACATGTCTTCTCCTTTTGAAGGCGAAACAATTACCGTTGCATTAAACAGATCGCTATTGTTAAAAGTTTTTGCTACAATTTTAGAACTTCCTTGCCAATAATGGTTATTTTGACCTGTTACGATAAGTACTTCATATTTTTGTGCTAATGAATTTATACTATTGAAGACTACCAGCAGTATTAGTAGCATTTTAAATTTTGATTTTACTATTTTCATGTTTTACTATTTAAAAAGTTCTTTGGTTGTGTAATATGACTTCTTATCTTCTGTTGTTTCTCTTATCTCTCTTACTTCTTTTGCTGATACTAAATCTTCATTATTCATAATTCTAATATAACTAAGAACATTTGACACCCAGTTATTATCATTGCTTTCCATTGGCATCATAATTCCATAATCCGTTCCCTCAATTGGCCCAGTAAGTCCTTTCAAAAGAATTTTTATAAGTACTTCTTTATTTCCTTTCACTCTAGCTGATCTAATTAATGGAGGCGCAATTAATGTGTTTTCTCCAGTAGGCACTCCCATTAAATCAGATCCATGACACGTAGTACATACTTGTTTGTAAATATCATACCCTTTTAGAGCTCTACTCTTATCTCCGTTTGATTTTGACTTAATTATCTTTTTAAACTTATTTAAGTCCGTATCATTTACTTTTAAACTTGCCGTTGCAGCGTAACTTACAATTTCATGAGTTTCATGTTTTTTCTGAATAGATTTCAATAGTTCCATCGCCGCTTTACTAGAACTATGTCGAAGACTCAATGCCAATTGATTGACTACATTTATATCCTTATCAATTTTAAAAGGCTCTAAAATCTCTAGGATTGTAGTATCTCTTTCCTTTAAAAAAGTTTCACATAACCGTATTGCTGTTATTCGAACTCTAGTATCTTCATCTTTTAATTTTTCTACTATTAATTTTCTATCCACCACTCCCAATCCTTCTAAAACCCATAAGGCATGAACTCGTTCTATACCGTAATCCGTACTGTTTTTAAAAGTTCGAGTCCAAACTGATTCATTGGATTTAGCAATTTCTTTTAATAACGGAATTACCGATTTGTCATTTTTTAAAATAATTAATTTTTGAGCGGTATCTCTATACCAGCCGTTCGCATGCCCCAAATAGGATAATAATTCTGTAGCTGATTTTTCCAATAAATTTGGTCTTCCATCGGGTTTAATGTCTTCATGTACAATCCGATAAATCCTTCCTCTTCCAAAGTTTTTATCTAAATTTTTCCGAACAATATGTGGCCGTATTTTACTTCCTTCACGTGTCCAATTACTCTCTTGAATAATTCCTCTATACATATCTACTATATACAAACAACCGTCTGGACCTGTTTTCGCCTGTACTGGTCTAAAATTCAAATCTGTAGAAGCCATAAACTCTGCGTTCTCATAAGCATTATACAATACTTTCTTTCCGTTTTCGTTCTTCACTTTAGCTCTACGAATAAGTCTTCCTACAGGTTCTGGAATAAAAAGATCACCATACGTAGACGGAGGTAGTTTGTTCCCTCGATAAATTTCTTGCCCTGCTATTCCGGTAAATCTATTCAAAGTTCCATCCGGTTTTAATCTTCGTTCCACTCCACCCTGCACATCTGGAGTTCCAACTATAGGATAAGGAATTTCAAAGTCTTTTGCCAATCTTCCTTTAGGGTCGTAACTTCCATAATTTGGTGGGTTTTGATACCCATAGGCAGGATTCTCTCCACCCGCTGTAGAGTAGTATATGTGACCTAAATCATCATGGGTTAGTCCCCATTGTCCTCTCGTATAGCTTTCTAAAGTATCTACTTCCAATTTATTATCTGTAAATCGAAACCTCATAGGATTATAGGTAGTATACACCCAATTATCCAAATTCCAAATCAAACCGCTTTGTTGATGCTCTAAATTTCCACCACGTTTTTTTGGATGTGTGTATACCGGTATTTTTTCATCTGCAACTCCATCTCCATTCGTATCCCTATAACTTGTTAAATTATAAGAATATGTTTCATTTACAATTAATCGATCTTCCAATGCTAGAATCATTCTTGGCAAAAGCAAACTATCAATAAAAACAGAACTTTTATCCATTTTACCATCACCATTTATATCTTCTAATAACATGATACGACTTGTAGGTTCATCTATACCCTCTCCATCAACATTTTGCATATAGGTTTCCATTTGAGCCACATACATTTTACCATTTCCATCCCAATCAATAGCCACAGGTTCATTAATCATGGGCTCACTCGCAACTAGTTCTAGTTTAAAACCTTCAGGCAAGTACATTTTTTTCATACTTTCCTCTGGTGACAGAAAATCCGATGGAGCCTCTCTTACTATTTCTGGTTTCTCATATATCTTGTCAATATATTCTTTTTTACTACATGCCGAAAACACCATAATTGTTAAAATTACAACACTTAATACATTGGTTTTTTTCATTTCTATTACTATCGTATTCTAATTGTTAATGTATCTCCAACTTCTTTCTGAAGTACTAATAGTTTTGCGTATAATTTATCTTTAACCCCAGCATATTTCTCATCATTAATTAAATTCGTCATTTCTTTCGGATCCTCCTCTATATCAAATAATTGTTGATTTCCATTGTGTGGATATAAAATCATTTTATGCTTCTCGGTTCTAACCATTCTTTGAAAATGTCGGTAACTTCCAAATACTGCATCATACACTTTTTCTTCTTTACCATCCAATATTCCTTTTAAACTTGGAAAATCTACTATTTCTGGCACCTCTATACCTGCTAAATCACACGTGGTCGCAAAAACACTTTGCATGTAAATTAGCGCATCTGTTTGAGTTCCTGCTTTTATAGCTGGACCAGCAATAAAAAATGGCATTCTTACACTGTGATCGTATTGATTTTGTTTGCCTAATAATCCGTGCTCTCCAACAGCCAATCCATGATCTGCACTAAAAATAATATACGTATTATTGGCTTTTCCACTTTTTTCAAGAGCCGTTAAAATGCGTCCAATCTGCTCATCCATGTGCGAAATAATGGCATAATATTCTCTTCTGTGAACTTGAATTTGGTGTTCTGTTCTAGGAAATGGAGCTAAAAGTTCATCTCTTAATTTATGATCTCCTTGATCAAAAGGATGTTCAGATACAAAATTTTCAGGAATTTTAATAGTATCAGTTGGATACATATCAACAAACCTTTTAGGAGCCTGTCTTGGGTCATGCGGAGCGTTAAATGCTACATACATTAAAAACGGATTATCAGAATCAGTTGCTTTATTTTGTAAGAAATCAATTGCATTACTAGCGTACAACTCTGACGTATGCTGCTTCACAGTATAAGTAGGTCCCATCTTTTTATTTCCATTTTCATCATAAACAATGTCGTTTACATGCGGCGCCCAATGACCCGTAAAAATTGGATCTGATGGATCCCATGTATTATTTTCTGGAGTAGGCCTCACATATCCTGGTTTTTTACCATCCTTCGGATGAAAAGTTTCATACATGCCTTTTCCAATACTTTTAGCATATTTAAAACTGCGCAATGCGGTCTTATTTCCATTATGCCACTTTCCCGTTAAAAATGTTTCATACCCCGCTTTTCCAAAAGTTTCTCCCCAAGTTTGGTTTTTATTTAACCCTTCGCGTGTGGCAAAAACATATTGACCAGAATTTATCATTGATCTACTCGCAACACATACTGCACCTCCCCAAGCTCCTTGGTTAAAACAATGAGAAAAGTTCATACCCGAAGCTGCCAATTTATCTAAATTGGGTGTTTTGATCTCAGAATTATTTAGTGAATTTATAGTGGAGAACGCCTGATCATCTGCTAATATGAAAAGAAAGTTTGGACGAGAGTCCATTTTACTTTCAACAGATTCCGTTTGATTGCAAGCACTTAAAATCAACAATAAGATTCCGAATAATACAACGTTTATTTTTTGCATGATGTACAATTTAATTTTAGTTACTTTTTTTTGTGAATTTTTAAAACTAAATATAGAGTTATTTGAATTTTTACTTATTTAATTTTCAAATACTAATAGAAAGTTAAACATAATTTTAAAGGTCATTGATGTGTATTAGTTTTAACCAAATAATTTGAGTTTGCTGAAAGCCTCACAAATTAATGAATTTATCATACAACTACTATCTAATAAAAATATAAGAGTATGATTTGACAATATTTAGTCAAATCCACTCAGAACTAAATGCTCTGTATCCAAAGTTTGATGAATCAATCCATAAATAATTCTGGTAGAAATAATGACAGACTTGGAAACAGCGTTATCAAGATGAGTACCAATACACTTACCATTAAAAATGGAAAACCTGCTTTACTCACTTTTGCTATGGAAACCTTCCCAATACTTGAGGCTACAAATAGACAAACGCCCACGGGCGGTGTTGTTAAACCAATGATCAAATTTAAAACTGCTATAACCGCAAAATGTATGGGATCTACATCGACAGAAATTGCAACTTTTAATAAAATTGGAAATAGTATTAAGAGTGCTGCTATGGTTTCCATAAATGTTCCTACAACTATAAGTACAATATTTATTAATAGTAATACCAAATATTTATTTGTTGTGAAGCCCACTATTTCTGTCGACAACATTTGAGGAATATGTTCTGTTATCAATATCCATCCAAAAAGGTTGGCAAAACCGACGAGTACCATTAAGGAAGCCGAAGTCTTCATAGATGATAGTAGAACGACTTGAACATTTTTAAAGGTTAGTTTTTCATATACAAAACGACCTATCACGAAAGCATATAAAATAGCAATTATTGAGGCTTCAGTGGGTGTAAATATTCCTCCAATTATTCCAAACAATATTATAAAAGTCATTAATAGCGACCAAAAAGTATCTACAAAGCCTTTCCAAATTTGTTTAAAACTACTACGTGCATGTTTTGGATAATTTTTTCTTTTTGCAATCACATAAGCTACGAGCATCAATCCTACACCTAATAATAGTCCTGGAATTGCTCCTGCTAAAAATAATTTTCCAACAGACAAACCACTCAATGTAGCGGCAATAATCATGGGAACACTGGGAGGGATAATAGGACCAACTGTAGAAGAAGCTGCAGTAATTGCACAAGCATAATCAACATCATAGCCTTCTTTTTTCATAGCAGGAATCATCACGGATCCCATACTAGCAGTATCCGATATTGCGGTACCAGAAATCCCTGCAAAAAGCATCGATGCGCCAATATTTACTAAAGAGAGTCCACCTCGAATATGCCCTAATAGATGGTTACAGAATGAAATTATTTTTTCTGTAAGACCTCCCTGATTCATTAAATTACCGGCAATTATAAATCCGGGAATACTCAATAACACAAAAACATCAATTCCAGAATACATTTTCATGGGAATAATAATTAATGGAATTCCTTTAAACAACAAGTATATTAAACATGAAAAACCCAACGAAAAAGCAATTGGAAATCTTAAAAATAAACAGACAATAAAACATATAAATAGGATCCAGATCATTTCTTTAAATTTTTAACTGCAGATTTTATTTTAATAGATGCATAAAAACAAATAGTGATACTCATTATGAAAATACTTGAAAATGCGAGACTCATTCGAATGCCCATACTCGGTGATCTTTCAGTATTTCCAATAAACACAAACTGAATAGCATAGACCATAACAACCCCAAAAAGAGCAAATATTAGCGTTGGTATTAATAGATCAAGTACTTTTCTTATACGTGCACTAAACATGTTGTAGAACATATCTAAACCAACATATGAGTTGTTTTTTAATGCTATCCCAGAAGCAAAAGATATGGCGTATATAAAAAATAGTCTAGACGCTTCTTCCGTCCACGATGGAGCACTTGCCAAGAAAAAACGAGCAAATATCTGAAGTGAAACAGTTGCTATCAATCCGAGCGTACTTACCAAAGTACCCATCTTAAGAATTTTACCTATCCTTCTATATATACTCATCTAAGCTCCTCTTTAACTTGTTTATATATCAATTGCATTTCTTTTGAAAGACTGTTATAAATGGCTTCTTGACTTTTTTCGATAAAAGCATTTTTGTCTACTTCTATAAATTCCATACCAGCCGCTTTTAATTCCGCTTGAATTTTTCTACCATTTTCTAAGAACAATTCATGTTCATAATATTGCATTTGTTTTCCAGCATTTAATACAATTTTTTTAAGGTCTTTTGGAAGACTTTGAAATTGTTTTTCTCCTAAAACCGGATATGCCCAACTATACACGTGACCGGTAAGATTAATATATTTTTGAACTTCAGCGAAACCAGCATTTTTAATCATCGCAAAAGGGTTTTCTTGAGCCTCTATAGTGCCTTGTTGCAAAGATGTAAATACTTCCGAAAAGGACATCGGCGTAGGTTTTGCGCCTAAACTCCTCCAAGTCGTTACAAATGAAGGTACATTGGGCACTCTAATAATTAATCCTTTTAAATCATCTGGATGTTTGATAGGCCTATTTGAAGTCAAATGGCGCTCTCCTCTTTGAAAATAACCCAAAGCACGAAGTCCGGTATCTTTAATCATACTTTCCTCCAGTATTCTCCCCGTAGAACTAGCGATAAAGCGGATCATATCTGAGGAATCCTTTAAAAAAAACGGCAATTCACAAAAAGTTAAAATCTCGGTCCAATTACTTAATGTAGAACTTGTAATTGTCATATCAATCACTCCAGCCTGAATCAGTCGAATCGCTTCTATCTCCTTTCCCAATTGTTCAGATGGATATACTTCTATACGGATCCTACCTTTACTCTGCTCTTCTACATTTTCTTTAAAATGTTCAAAAGCCTTAAACCAAGTATGCTCTTCATTAACTAGAAGGCCCGCTTTAAAAACAAAAGCGGCATCTTTCTTCTGTTGACACTGACTTAGAAGAACTGCGACAAGCAGTAAAAATACAGTTCTAAAAATAACCAAATATCGAATTCTCATAAAAAGTAGTACGGCCTAGTTGCTCAAATATAATTAATAAAACAGTACATGTGATTTTTATTCAGTAAAAAGCTGATACTTCATTTTTTTTTTAGAAATCACTACAATAGTATTTTTGAGATTTCAACCCAACCTTCCACTCTTTCATGTCCCCTATTTTCTTTGCCAAAATTATGAGGTTGAGAAAACAACAACGCTCTCCCATCAAAATAATCTAAATTTTTAAAATGATCATCAATCATGATGTCCCCTTTTGCCATTACTTTACTCCCACAAAGAACCAATTGTTTCCAAGTTATAAAGGGAAAGTGTTCTTCCATCCAATAATATTTTTCCTCCAAACTATTAGGAAATTCCATGGCCGATGAAATAATAAAAACTTCATACTTTTTATTTAATATCCGCAACGTATCAATGGCGTTCGGCATAACCGGAATTGTTCTCCAAAACCCTTTTTTAATAACATATTTAAGACTATTTACAAACGCTTCTTGTTCCGTTTTACCAAGTGTCTCACTTCGTTCAATTAACGTTCCCGTATCTTCCAATTCATATCTTTTGAATTGTTCATAGATATTAGATAGAACACCATCCATATCTACTAATATTCTTTTCTTTATATCCATTCCTTAAAGTTGCTTTCTCAATTTCTTTTAATTTACTTTTACCTACAAACAGCACAACAAATTGATATTAAATTATGCTATAGCATTTTTACATATTCTCGCACTCCAAACTCAGGACTTGATAGTACTGCTACTTTAAAATTCTGTAAATGATCTTTAGCACCCTCCATGGAGGCTTGTGCCAAAAAAATAACATCAACCTCATTCTCAAATGACTTTATGGTTTTTGCAATACTACGTACATAACTGTCAAAATCATTGTTTTCATAATGAATCCAACTATCGGAACAATTGCAATCAACAAGTTCGATATCTGCCTCCATTTCCGAGGCCATTCTTTCCAAAAGGTTTTCACTTGAATCTTTGGTAGACTTTGCAGTATAAGCCACTCCAATTTTCTTAAAATTAGAAACCAAATGCTTTGCTATTGGCATATCTATTCTTTCTATGACTTCTAATTTATCACATTCTTCTCCATATGTTGAGCAAGTACAAACAATTAAAGCTGGATTTTCAATTTGTATTTTTTCTACCTCTTTTCCAAAGGTTTTGGAATCTATCTCTGCTGTTAATAAGGCTTTAGAAAGCATTTCGGCATTTACATAATGCTTTATACCAACCTTACTATTGTATTTTTTAACTAGGTTTTCGAATTTAGTAATATGAATATCTGAAGTATGTAAAAATGCGATCATTTATTTAATATATATTTAGAGTAAATATATAAATCATCTATAATTTGGCTAAGGAATGTTTCACTATTTTCATTTAGCGTCCAGTTATCTTTTGCCAAAGGATTATTACTTTAAAGGTCTTTTTTTTATCATCCCTCCTTTTGCATCTTTTATACTATGCATCACAAGAAATGCTTCTTTGTCTATTTTGCCGACTTCCTTTTTTAATTTTGCCAACTCCAGACGTGTTATGAGCGTATAAATAATATCAATTTCCTCCATACTTTGACCACCTTTACCTGAATAAATAGTACAGCCTCTTCCTAAGTTTTCAATTATTGCAATTCTAATTTTTTCGTTATGATCAGATATAATGGTCACCCCTATGTATTCTTCAATTCCTGAAACAACAAAATCAACTGTTTTAGATGCTGCTAAATAAGTGAGCATGGCATATAAAGCTATTTCTATAGTAAGCACATATGCCGCAAATGAAAATATGAGTACGTTAAATAGTAAAATTACATCTCCAATTGTCAATGAGGTACTTTTACTTACAAATATTGCAAGAACTTCGGTTCCGTCAATAACAGATCCTCCTCTAATGGATAACCCAATACCCAACCCTAAAAAGAAACCACCAAAAATGGCTATCAATAGCTTATCATCAGTAATCACAGGAAATGGTATAAACTGAACCGATATAGCAAGTAGTATGATTGCAATAATACTTTTTAATGCAAATTGCTTACTAATTGTAGAAAAACCCAAGATTAAAAATGGTAGGTTAATGACAACTATCAATACCGATAGTGGTATATCAAATAGTTCTGCTAGCAAAAGAGAAATTCCCATCACACCTCCATCAATAAACATGTTTGGTAATAAAAATCCTTTTAATCCAAATCCAGCGGACAATACTCCTAGAAAAATAAAAAAACTATCACGTAAAAAATCAAAAATATCAATCCGTATATTTTCTGCGATTTTTTCAAATTCTGTTGATTGATACTTTGCTTTTTTTAATCTACTTTTTGCTACTTCCGAAACAATATAGTTTAACACTCGATTCATATATTCTCTTTTGTTAATCTATTAAACAGCAATTCGGTCGTAATCATTTTGAAAACTATTATGAATCATCGCATAAAGGCGCTAATATAGGGATTGCCGGCGAAATTATGACAAGAATTCAACCTAAGTATATTTATAAATCATTAGGTACACATAAGAGCATAAATTACTTTCGATTGTGATTAGTCAAAAAAATGGAGGCATAAAATAGAATACAAAAATACCATATTTCGCTTTAACTAATTATTTATACAAAATGAAATTGTCTAAAAAATTTGATTTTAAAAAGTCCATAATTTATACAAATAACATCAAATAAGAATATAGTAAATTTCGAAAGTCACATGAACCGGATGCAACAAACCTACTTATCTTGATAAGCACCAGAAGAATATGTCAATTCATAACTATGCGTATAAATTTCAAATACAATTCCGAACGGATCTTCTACATACACCATTTTATATGGTTTATCATTTGGATAATACGCTCTAATCGGCATTCTTTGTTTCCCCCCATAAGCTACAATTTTCTTGGTCAACGCTTCTATATTGGGATCTTGAACACAAAAATGAAAAAGGCCTGTATTAAAAGGATTAAATTCTGGTGCTTCTTTAACCCCATGTGGGAATGAAAATAACTCAATTCCGATTCCGTCAGAAGTAACTAAATGGGCTATTTCAAATTCACTCCATTCCTCGCCAAAAACATCAATACACATTTGCCCAATAGCAGTTTCTCTTTGTTTCTTTACTTGAGATGGCGGCATGATTAAATACCAACCCATTACATTTTTATAAAAATCAACTGCCTCTTTAATAGCTGGAACTGTAATTCCAATATGAGAAAATGACCTTGGGTATTTTGTTTCTTTCATAATTGTTTTTTTTTGTTATAAAAAACTTAGCATTAATAAAACTTAAGCACTTAAGAATTCTTCTAAGATAGGTCGCGCTTTTACTACGTCTATTGTACGTATTTTAAACCGAACCGTATCAGCCGTTCCTCCATAAAATTCAGCTAAATTTCTAGAATTAAAATTATCTTGAATAATTCCAAAAACCCCTATGCACTTTAGTTGTCTCCTTAAACCAATAATGCTTACTTCAGTTCCTGAATAAAAATCTATAAACTCATTTTCTTCTTTCATAGTAGACTTTTTAATGCTCACATTAAAAATAGTCATTTTTTTTTAAATAAAGTCTACGCTTAAAAATTCGCTTGATCCAACCATATAATTAATAAATATGGATCTCCGAATACATTAAGATTCACTGCCATTCGCTTGAATCTTGCCCATCGTTGACAGGTAAACTATACGAGTCAAATCTCAGCATTAAGAAAAGAGTTAGTGGGGTTGGTCTAAGTCTTTGTAAACAAATTATTATGCTTTACAAAGGAAGAATTAAAGTAAACAGCACTAAAGGAAAAGGAACTGCTATGAGTTTGATTTTTATAAATCAATAATTACGAATTTCTATGTACTATGTTAGCACTCGCCTGTATTGATGGAAGTACTACTAAATCTGCTATATTTACGTGATATGGTCTTGAAATAACGAAATAAATAATATCTGCTAAATCTTCTGGTTGCAATACCTTGATTCCCTGATAAACTTTACTCGCTTTTTCCTTATCTCCTTTAAAACGCACTTCGCTAAACTCTGTTTCTACCAATCCGGGGTGTATCCCTCCCACTTTGATTCCGTGTTCGTTTAAATCCATGCGCATTCCTGTAGTTAAAGCGTCTACCGCATATTTACTTGCACAATATACATTTCCGTTAGGATACACTTCTTTTCCAGCAATGGAACCAATATTAATGATATGACCAGATTTATTCTCAATCATACTATTAATGATGACTTTAGACACATACAAAAGTCCTTTTACGTTGATGTCAATCATGGCATCCCAATCATCCAAAAAACCGTTCTGAATGGAGTCTAAACCATGTGCATTACCCGCATTATTAATTAAAATATCAATTTTAGAAAATTCCCTCGGTAAACTATGAAGTGCAGCAACCACTTCTTCGTTATTGCGTATGTCAAAATTTAAAATATGAACTTTTACTTTTGAACTTAATTCCTTTTGTATGGTTTGTAATCTCTCCAAGCGTCTTCCGCACAGTACAAGGCTAATCCCTTCAGATGCGAAGCGTTTTGCTGTTTCTAAACCAATACCACTCGTTGCTCCAGTTATAAGCGCTATTTTATTCATAGTTTCAAACTCCTTTACACAAATATACTTTAAACTAGGCAAAAAAAAACTGTCTTTTTAGACAGTTTTTTATATTATAGTAAGAAATTAAGCTTTACTTAAAAATAATTTTTCTCATTCTTAAACTTGCCGGAGTAACTTCTAAATATTCATCATTCTTAATAAACTCCATACACTCTTCTAAAGAAAATTCTCTCTTAGGAGCAATGTTCACAGCAGTATCTGTACCAGACTTACGAACGTTAGTCAATTTTTTCCCCTTCGTAAGGTTAATTGACATATCATCTTGTCTATTGTTCTCTCCTACAACTTGTCCTTTATAAATTTCTTGATTTATATCGATAAAGAAAACGCCTCTATCTCCCAACTTATCAATAGAATACGCCGTTGCTCTTCCTGCTTCTGCAGATATTAAAGCTCCGTTTACAACATCACTAAAATCTCCTTTATAAGGACCAAATTTATCAAAATTATGATTTATAATTGCGGTACCTGAAGTTGCTGTTAACATTTTATTACGCAAACCAATCAATCCTCTAGAAGGAATCGTAAACTCTAAATGTTGTAAATCTCCTTTTGGCTCCATAATTAACAAGTCTCCTTTTCTTAAAGATACCAAATTAACTATTTTACTTGAAAATTCTTCTGGCACATCAACGACCAATGTTTCGTAAGGCTCAGACTTTACCCCATCAACCGTTTTTATAATTACTTGTGGCCTTCCCACTTGTAATTCATATCCTTCTCTTCTCATTGTTTCAATCAAAACAGACAAGTGAAGTACTCCTCGACCAAATACAGTAAATTTATCTTCAGAATCAGTCGTTTTTACTTTAAGAGCAAGATTTTTTTCTAATTCTTTAAACAAACGATCACGTAAATGACGCGAAGTTACAAATTTACCCTCTTTACCAAAGAAAGGTGAATTATTAATTGTAAACAACATACTCATTGTAGGTTGATCTACTTGGATTCTTGGTAACGCTTCTGGGTTTTCAATATCGGCAATGGTATCCCCGATTTCAAAACCTTCAATACCAGTAATTGCACAAATATCTCCACTTCTTACTTTTGAAACTTTAACCTTACCCATCCCTTCAAAAACGTGTAATTCTTTAATTCTCACTTTTTTTGTAGAACCATCGGCCTTACAAAGCATATAATCATTTGCTTCTTCTAAATCTCCTCTAAATACGCGACCAACAGCAATTCTTCCGGTAAAAGAAGAAAAATCTAAGGAAGTAATCTGCATTTGTGGAGATCCTTCTCTATAAGGTGCTTCTGGAATATGAGCGACTACAGCATCCAATAAAGGAATAATATTATCAATTGGTTTATTCCAATCTGTATTCATCCAACCATTTTTGGCTGAACCATATATTGTTTCAAATTCTAGTTGATCTTCTGATGCATCCAAAGCGAACATTAGATCAAAAACCTTTTCATGAACTAACTCAGGAGTACAGTTTTCTTTATCAACTTTATTTACAACAACAATTGGTGTCAATCCTAATTCCAATGCCTTACCTAAAACAAATCTTGTTTGTGGCATTGGCCCTTCAAAAGCATCAACTAATAGCAAAACACCATCTGCCATTTTTAATACACGCTCTACTTCTCCACCAAAATCGGCGTGACCAGGAGTGTCGATTACATTAATTTTTATTCCCTTATAGTTTACAGAAACATTTTTAGAAAGTATCGTAATTCCTCTTTCACGTTCTAAATCATTGTTGTCCAATAATAAATCTGTTCGTACTTTACGATCATCCAAGATTTTTGCTTGGTCAATAATTTTATCAACCAAAGTAGTTTTACCATGATCGACGTGTGCTATAATTGCGATGTTTCTAATAGACTGCATATCTTATTTTTTGAAAGTGCAAAAGTAATTGATTTATTTCGATTAAATGGTGTGGAATGAGAATTAAGTTTTAAGCATTTTATAGAGCACCATATAATTGAGTTTGCTGTTTTTTAGCATTTTGCACACTTATTCAGTATTAATTTATTTTAAAATATTGTTATAATACGCATGTTTCACATTTATAGCTTTGATTTTTTAATTATTAACCCGTAAATTGCCGCAAAAAAAATTTACTGTGATTCGCGTATGTTAAAAAGCCTATCCTTCAAACAGGATATTCTCTAAACAGCTGCTGTAAACCATTAAAAAATAACAAATAAAGAGCCATGAATTCCATCCATTCAGAAGATTATTTCATTCATTTTAAGGAAAAGGCCTACAAAGAATTAAATTCATATTTAAAGGAAAATAGCCCTACTAAGTTATTTATTCTTGTAGATGAAAACACCAATGACAATTGTTATCCCGTTTTTATAAAACAATTGGAGACATCGGCTGAAATAGAAGTTATTGAGATAGAATCTGGAGAGGAAAATAAAACTATTGAAACTTGTATTGGTCTATGGAATGTCTTAACAGAATTGGGAGCAGATAGAAAAAGTTTATTAATTAATCTTGGAGGTGGTGTAATCACAGATATGGGTGGCTTCGTAGCTTCTACCTTTAAAAGAGGTGTTAAGTTTATAAATATTCCAACTACATTGTTGAGCATGGTAGATGCCTCTGTAGGTGGAAAAACGGGTGTCGATTTAGGGGTCTTAAAAAATCAAGTAGGTGTGTTTTCAAACCCAGAAATGATTGTAATAGACCCTCACTATCTTTCAACACTTATTGAGAGAGAAATGGTATCGGGAATGGCTGAAGTCATTAAATATGGATTAACCTATGATGTTAAGCTATGGGATGCGGTTAAAAAGAATACAGACTTCGATTTTGAGCGTTTAGATGATATTATATTTAGATCTGTCGAAATAAAAAATGAAGTTGTAAAAGAGGATCCAAAGGAACAGGGTATCCGTAAAATATTAAATTATGGACATACTTTAGGTCACGCTATTGAATCCTATCATTTAGATTCATCTCAAAAAGAAAACCTAACGCATGGTGAAGCAATTGCCATTGGTATGATTACGGAAGCTTATATTTCTCATAAGTTGCTAGAATTCCCAAAGGAAACATTGGAAGATATAAAAAAGAGCCTAAAATCTCTATATGGTCATGTAATCCTTGACAAGCAAGATTATGCTCCTATTTTAGACCTATTGAAACACGATAAGAAAAACACCGGTGGTAACGTAAATTTTGTATTGCTAAATGATCTTGAAAATTTCAAACTCAACTGCCTCGTTCCAGAACAATTATTAATTGAAAGTTTAGATTATTACCAATCTTAAAGGCTACTTTTCAATTGCTTTTTGATATACTCCTTCGTAAAGCGGTAATATTTTATCAATAGAAAAAGTTTTTGCTTGCTTAAAAGCATTTGCTTTAAAGGTCTCTAATCTTTCATTATTTTCTAGTATAAAAATAGCATTTTTTGCCATTTCATTAACATCTCCCAAATCACTTAAAAACCCGGTTACGTTGTTAATATTCACCTCTGGTAGCCCCCCCGTATTTGTAGAAATAATTGCAGTTTCAGCCGCCATGGCTTCTAATGCGGCCAATCCAAAACTTTCTGTCATTGAAGGCAATAAAAACACATCAGAATAACACAGTACTTTATTAACATCATCACTATTTCCTAAGAATAAAACTTTATCATAAATACCTAATTCCTTTACCCTGTATTCTAACCTTTCAATTTCTGGCCCTTCACCCACCAATAATAATTTAGATGGAATTTCTTTTTGAATCTTATAAAATATTTCTATAACATCCATTGGTCTTTTTACAGGCCTCATATTACTCACATGCGTAATTATTTTTTCATTTTCGTTCGCTAGGGTTGTTCTATTGCACTCCTTGTCTTTCTTATTTGAATACTTATCGATATCAATAAAATTATAAATAACATCAATATCTATTTCAATATTAAAAAGACGTAAAGTATCTTTTTTTAAATTATTTGAAACCGCCGTTACAGCGTCTGAGTTGCTTATAGAGAATTCGACTGCCGCTTTATACGTTGGATGACTCCCTACAAGAGTAATATCGGTTCCATGCAAAGTAGTGACCAACTTAATATCAATTCCTTTTTTGGTTAACATTTTTTTTGCCATATAAGCCGCGTAAGCATGAGGAATTGCATAATGTAAATGTAAAATCTCTAACTTATGAGTCAATACAACTTCTACTAATTTCGTAGATAAAGCCAACTCATAAGGCTGAAAATGAAATAACGGATATTCTTCAACAAACACCTCATGAAAATGAATATTTTTTGCCAATAAATCCAACCGAACAGGTTGCTTATATGTTATAAAGTGAACTTCGTGATCTTTATCTGCAAGTGCCATCCCTAATTCCGTAGCAACAACTCCACTACCTCCAAATGTTGGATAACAAACTATTCCTATCTTCATATGTTTATATCAGTTATTAAAAAAAGTATCAAACGAAAAATTCATGGTTCTTAACATGTTGCATCTAACTGTTAGAATGTAACTCTGAGACGTAAAGATAATTATTTACTTACAGAATGTATTCTACCAATACCCTAAAAAAAACGCGCCGATAGGCGCGTTAAATATTTTTAGTAATCACCGAGTGTTTCGGGATTCTGTGCCAATGCACTTTCAAGTTGCTCATCGTTCGGTGCCTTTCCATGCCAAGCATGAGTACCTGACATAAAATCTACACCATGCCCCATATCCGTATATAATAAGATACAAACCGGCTTTCCTTTTCCAGTCATCGTTTTTGCTTTGTTAATACCAGCGATAATAGTTTCAATATCATTTCCTTTTTTAACTTCCAACACATCCCATCCAAAAGCTTCAAACTTTGCACGAAAATCACCCATTGGCATTACGTGCTCTGTTGAACCATCAATTTGCTGTCCATTTAAATCAATTGTAGAAATTAAATTGTCTACATTTTTACCTGCAGCATACATGATTGCCTCCCAATTTTGTCCTTCTTGCAATTCACCATCACCATGCAACGAATATACTAATTTTGTATCTCCATTCAATTTTTTCGCTTGAGCTGCTCCGAGAGCAACACTCATTCCTTGTCCTAAAGAACCAGAAGCAATACGAATACCTGGCAATCCTTCATGCGTTGTTGGATGTCCTTGTAAACGTGAATTCAATAGTCTAAAAGTTGCCAATTCTGAAACTGGAAAAAATCCACTTCTAGCTAACACACTATAAAATACAGGTGAAATATGTCCGTTTGATAAGAAGAATAAATCTTCATTTTCACCGTCCATAGAGAAATCACTTGAGTATTCCAATATTTCTTGATACAAAGCAGTAAAAAACTCTGTACAGCCGAGAGATCCACCTGGATGACCAGAATTAACGGCATGAACCATTCTTACGATATCACGTCTTACTTGTTGTGAAAAATCCTGTAATTCTTGAGTTGTTGGCATTTAATAAATCTTAAAAATTTTGCACAAAAATAAGTCTTTTACTGAGTTGTACAAAGTATAATTTACTTTATTACTGACAAGATTGAAACATTTATTACGTTTTTTGCTTTTTCTTCTTTGCGGCAGGAAATAAGATATTATTTAGGATCAATCGATACCCTGGAGAGTTAGGGTGCAGATCCAATTCCGTCTTTGGATCTCCAACCTTATGCGTATAGTCTTCCGGGTCATGTCCGCCATAAAACGTAAACATACCTTTCCCTTTGGTACCATGTATATAACGTGCTTCTCCATTCAATTTATTCTCTCCCATAATTAGCACATTTGCTTTTATAGTATTTCTATCAAACGACGTGGTTTGCCCCATAAAACCTTTCACTAAACTGGTATGATTCTGACATAACATGGTCGGTATAGGGTCCCATTTAGCAGAATAATTCATCAAAGAAATATAATCCGATGTTCTCGGTATTTTTCTTTTTCTAGTCATATCAATACTAGAAAACTCATACGTGGTCGGACTTCTTTCGAGCACAAAATTGGTAAAAGCCAACGTTTTACTGAAATCTATTTTAGACTGATAACCTACTTCTGATGGATCTCCATCAAACATAGATTCGCAAATATCAACTCCATCTGCAGCAAGGGCAATATCAAAACTATCCGTCGCAGAACACATTGCAAACATAAAACCACCACCAATTACATAATCTCTAATTTTCTTGGATACTGCTAATTTCTCTTGAGAAACCTTTTCAAATCCTAATTTATGAGACAAAGCTTCTAAACTTATCTTTTCTTCAATATACCACGGGGCTCCCCTATAGGATCCATAAAACTTTCCATATTGTCCAGAAAAATCTTCATGATGCAAATGCAACCATTCATAATTAAGCAGTTCATCATTCATAACTTCTTCATCATAAATAACATCAAACGGAATTTCTGCATTTGTTAAAACCATGGTCACAGCGTCATCCCATGGCTTTTTACTTTTTGGAGAATATACGGCTATTCTTGGCGCTTTTTCTAATATAACAGCTTCCATATTCAAGGAGGGACTTGCTATTTTTTCTAAAATTTTTTCCACTTTAAGATCAGATATTACTTCATAAGACACCCCTCTAATCTTACATTCATTTTCAATCTCTTTCGTATTTTCTAACAAAAAAGATCCTCCCTCGTAATTCAACAGCCATTGTGCCTTAAAACCTAATTCTAACGTCCAAAAGGTTATTCCATACGCTTTTAAATGATTCTCTTGTAATTCTGCACTCATCGGTATAAATATAAACGATGCAAACATAGAATTAGACAAGAAAAAAGACAGCAGCAGCATTAGCAGCAGCGATTTTCCATATTCTTTTTTGAGAAATATCATAAACGGAAAAATAAGTCTACGAATATAATCATCTTAAATTGATTTAAAACACATAAAAACTTCGATATATACATTGACCGTAACTTAATTTATCACTAAAATGGTACAGAGTCATCACTTCCAACGAAAGCATCGCTCGGGTCTATATGACTTGCACTTTCTGGAATAGCATTCATGCTAGATTGAAACTCACTACTTGCATCTTCATCTAAGTCTGAAAATTGTGCTAAATGCCCTGTAAATTTCAAACGAATATTATCCAATCCACCATTTCTATGTTTTGCCACTATAAACTCTCCTTGACCCTCACAATTGGAATGTGAGTCATCATCCCATTCGGTTTGTCCGTAATACTCAGGTCGGAATATAAATGATACAATATCCGCATCCTGCTCAATCGCTCCAGATTCACGTAAATCTGATAACAATGGCCGCTTACTACCTCCACGTGTTTCTACAGCCCGCGATAATTGTGAAAGCGCAATTACTGGAATACTTAATTCTTTGGCCAAGGCTTTTAAGTTTCTAGAGATCATAGAAATTTCTTGCTCTCTATTTCCATTAGCACTTGAACCGGCCGTCATCAATTGCAAATAATCAATTACAATTAATTTTACATCATGTTGAGACACTAAACGTCTTGCTTTTGCACGTAAATCAAAAATAGAAAGAGAAGGTGTATCGTCAATAAATATAGGTGCCTTCGTCAAATTTTTGACCTTCACATTTAATTGTTCCCATTCATGTGGTTGTAAATTACCTGTTCTTAATTTACTCGAAGAAATACCAGTTTCACTAGAAATCATACGTGTAATTAACTGAACAGATGACATCTCTAAAGAAAAAACAGCAACGGCATGATTAAACTGAATCGCCATATTTTTTGCCATAGAGATTACAAAGGCTGTTTTACCCATACCCGGTCTAGCCGCAATAATAATTAAATCTGAAGGTTGCCACCCTGATGTTAGTGCATCTAATTTTGTAAACCCAGAGGCAATCCCACTCATTCCTTCTTTTTGAGAAATTTCTTCCACTTTTTTAATAGCGGCTTGCACTAAACTTGCAGCATCTTCCGATCCTTTTTTCAAGTTTCCTTGCGTCACTTCAAAAAACTTACTCTCTGCATCATCCAACAAATCAAATACGTCAATGGTTTCATCATACGCTTCTTCAATGATTTCTGAAGAAATGGTAATTAATTTTCGCTGAATATATTTTTGAAGAATAATACGTGCATGAAATTCAATGTGCGCAGTGGATGCAACTTTTTGTGTTAACCCAATAAGATAAAAATCTCCCCCTACGAATTCTAATTTACTACTCTTTCGCAATTGGTTCGATACAGTTCGTAAATCTATAGGTTCAGAATTCTGAAATAAAGTATAAATAGCAGCATATATTTCTTGATGCCCTTCTTTATAAAAAGCTGCTGAATGAAGAATATCAATCACATCATCTACCCCTTTCTTGTCGATCATCATCGCACCAAGTACCGTTTCTTCTAATTCAAGTGCTTGAGGTGGTAATTTTCCCTTTTCGAGGTTAATTACAGTATTTCTTTTAGAGAAATTAGATTGAAGGGGTTTGGCTTTTTCCATAGGAACAAATGTATCTTTTATGTCTTACAAAAAATATAAATCACTTAATTAATTTGTGCACAGATTTTGTTTATAACTAAGTTTTTGTTCATAACTATGAAACAAAATTAGTAATGTTATAATTGTTTATTTTTGATTTATGAAAAAATTAAAATTTTATTGGTTTTGGTCGCTATGCCTACCTATACAATGGCTCATTATACAGCTACTATCACAGTACCCTCATTTCGTTGAGAATTATTATTCTACTGGAATATATGTGTTTATTTCCCAATCTGTTAGGTTTCTATTCGGATGGGTTCCGTTTTCAATTGGAGATGTTTTATACCTCACTGCCATCTACTTTATCCTAAAATCTATTGTTAAAATCATAGGACATAGGAAAGTTCGAATAGTAAAAACTATAGGAATATTTTCTGTGGTTTATTTTGCGTTTAATTTTTTATGGGGAATTAATTATTTGAGGTTGCCAGTAGATCAATCTTTCAAATTTGAAGATACTCAATACACTACTGGACAACTTGATTTATTTGCAAATAAATTAGTACAGAAAATCAACGGAATTCAACTGAAGTTAACCCAAAACGATACGGTTCCTGTTGAAATCCCATATAAAAAAAATGAAGTTTATAAGAAAATAAAAATAGGGTATGACCACCTTGAAAAATTCATTCCATCGTTACATTATAAGTATCAATCAAGTAAAAATTCAATCATAAGTCTTCCTCTTAGTTATATGGGGTTTTCTGGTTATTTAAATCCTTTTACCGGAGAGGCACAAGTAAACAGCCAAATACCTTTAACTTCTTTTCCTGCTACAAGTTGCCATGAAGTTGCCCATCAATTGGGATATGCCGCAGAAAATGAAGCCAATTTCATTGGTTTTCTTGCCGCTACACATAATGATGATTTATACTTTCAGTATTCTGGGTATTTGTTAGCTTTAAGATATGTTCTAAATAATTTATATAATCACGATAAAGGAAAATATAAGGATCTTGTAAAAACAATAAATAGAGGGATTCTCAAAAATATGCGCCGAACACAGCAACATTGGGCAAAATATCAAAACCCACTTGAGCCTATTTTCAAAATGATATTCGATCAATATTTAAAGGCAAATAAACAAGAAGCAGGAGTAAAAAGTTATAGTTTATTGCTAGGACATCTTATTAAATATGAAAAACAAAACCATTTTTTAAATTAAAATGCTGGGATGGTTAATACCATATTTGATAAAGGATTCAATTCTTCTTTCTATTTTTATATTCTAAATCCAAACTTTATGAGAAAACTAATATGCTACCGTTTGATTGGATATGCAAA
>TARA_B110000037_G_scaffold37300_1_pt1 | contig 24983 bp, 23 predicted proteins | sample TARA_B110000037 | Tara Oceans TARA_B110000037 (sample SAMEA4397196) | marine metagenome | biome: Polar Biome; feature: [MIX] marine epipelagic wind mixed layer (ENVO:01000061); material: water (ENVO:00002006), including particulate matter (ENVO:01000060) such as... | depth 10-100 m
AAATACAGATACTTAGTAGTGTAAGAATTAATTTTTTCATATTCACTTTGTTTTAATGTTTGCTCATAAACAGCAAGTTTGTAAAATTACTAAAACTTAAATAATAAACCCTAATATTGACTTAATCAATTTCCAAGATAAACATTTATAAATCATAAGAAACTGTTAATCTTATTACCCAAAATACTTATTGCTGTTGCACTGCTTATTGTGTTTGCTTGCAGGGTTTCTGCCTCAATAATATTTGGAATTAAGTAAAACCAAGGACGAAGCAGTTGTTTTAAATGTTAAAACAAAACTTGAACGAAGAGAAAAACACATTGGAAACCAAGCTAGAAGACAATAAATTGGCCCTAAAAAAGCTAAATATTTAATGGTTAAGTTAAGCATGGAGTGGAGCAATCACAATTGGATAAAAAAGATTAGAGTTTAAATAAATCTTATTTAATCTCAAATACTTAATTTATACCAGGCACTTAATATGCTTTTTAAGGACTTTAAATTTAATGGGGTAATTTGCTTCTTAATAAGCCATAAACAAAGGTTCCTATTAATGCCCCTAATATGATAATTAAAACAAGTAAAAACCCTTTACCAAGTAAGATATACATAGGGCCGGGGCAAGCACCAACCATTGCCCATCCTAAGCCGAAAAAGGTGCCACCAATTAAGTACCTAGCAACACTCATGTTCTTAGGCGTAAATCGAATTATTTCACCTTCAGATGATTGCATAGAAGTTCTCTTAATAAACCAAACTACAACAATTCCAATTACCACTGCTGATCCTATAATTCCGTACATATGAAAGGCTTGAAATTTGAACATTTCGTAAATTCTAAACCAAGAAACTACCTCGCCTTTGTCTAAGGCAATTCCGAATAGGATTCCAATCAAAAGAAATTTTATAAGTTTCATAATAATAATTTTAAAATTGTAGGAAATATAAAGTACGTCATTGCTAAGCCGCCAATAAAAAAGCCGCAGACCGCAATTAGTGATGGTACTTGTAAATTGCTTAATCCACTAATGGCGTGGCCTGAAGTGCAACCTCCGGCATATCGTGCGCCAAAGCCAATCAGAAAACCACCAACGATTAAAAAGAGAAACATTCCGATTCCAAATTCTGAAATACTGAATAATTCAGCAGGTAAAAAATCAACGCCAGGATTAGTAAATCCTAATGCAGTAAGGTCAGCCTTCGTAGCTTCTGATATACCAATATTTCCATTAGAATTTAAAAATTGAGTTGAAACAAACCCACCGAGAATGGTGCCCAGTACAAACATGAAATTCCATTTTTGACTTTTCCAGTCAAAATCAAAAAAGGATGAATACTTGCCAGCTCCTAAAGCCGCGCATCCTGCACGTAGCGATGCGGAAACGCCAAATTCTCGTCCAAAATACAACAGTAAAAACATACATAATGAAATGACTGGGCCTACTACATACCATTCCCATCGGTCGGTAACAAGGCTATTTAAAAAATCTAACATGATTAGTCAATTTTAAAGGTTAATACTGGGCGGTGCAAATGATTTACAATGTCTTTTGAAATACTTTTTCTAAACACATATTGAAGACCAGTAAAGCCATGATCACCAATTGTTACAAGATCAATGTTATAATCGTTAGCGAAATGTTCAATTCCTTTTTCAATATCAAAATCGCAATATACATGGGTTTTTACATTCTCAAGATTGTGTTCTTTGATATATTCATCCATTTTTATTTTTATACTTCTGCTAGAATCAAAATATTTTGGTGTGGATACTTTTACAAGATGCAATGTTGAATTGAAAGCTTTTTGAATTGTTTTAACACATTTTAATTGGCTGTGTTCTTTTTTAACAAGTTGTGAGGCAATCATGATGTTTTTAAAGCTCATGCCATGTTTTTCTTCTTTAATACATAAAACTGGAACGGGTGAGAGGCGAGCTATTTTTTCGGCAAGTGAGCCTTCAACAAACTCTTTGAACCCTTTAGAGCCATGTGTACCCAGCAACACCATATCAATACCATTTCCCTTAATGTATTTGATTAGTGTATTTATTTTATCGCCAGCAATAACCTTCACAACTTTTTTGAGATTTGATTTATTTGCAAACTCTAATATTTTATCATTAAGAGCAAGTGTTTTGGGCTCAATTTCGTCGGTAATGCAACCAGCAGAAATGGTTCTTTCTTGGTTAGTCAGCATGCTGTCGTCAGGAGCATTAATAACATTAACAAAATGAACTTCTACTTCGATATTATTGGCAATGGTTTCTGCCAATCCAATTGTGTAGTTTGAAAGCTCCGTAAAGTTTGTAGGAAGTAATATTTTCATGGCTGTGTATTTAAAAATAAAAGGTCCAAGCTAAAAGCTTAGACCTCAAATTTATTTATCAATTACCCTTAAAATAAGGTAGAACAATAGTTTTTGAGCTGATTGTTATCAATCTTGGTTTTCTAAGGTACTGGCGGTAACGTCTATACCTGCTTCGGTAATGGCTTCATAACCTCCTTTAATGTTTACAAGTTGCTTAAAACCTCTTGCTCTTAGTATGGATGACATAATTACCGACCTATAGCCTCCTGCGCAATGGATGTGATAATTTTTTTCTCTATTAAACTGTTCCATATTGCTGTTCATGAAGTCTAGCACAATGTTTTCTGCTCCTTCAATATGACCACCATTAAATTCATTGATTCGGCGTGCATCCAAAACAATGGGTTTGTTGCCTTTATCAATCATGTCTTTAAGCTCGGTAGCCTCCAAAGATTTAATCATGTCAATTTCTTTACCTGACATTTTCCAGGTATTGAAACCACCTTTTAAATAACCAACGGTATTATCATACCCAACCCTTGCTAATCGCATGATAACTTCTTCTTCATCGCCTTCGTCGGTCACCAATAAAATAGGTTGCTTTAGGTCAATAATTAAGGTTCCCACCCATGAAGCAAAAGGCCCGTCGTTTAATCCAATAAAAATTGAATTGGGGATAAATCCTTCCGTAAATTCGTTTGGTCCACGCGTATCTAGAATCAAAGCTTCTTCTGTGTTTGCAACCAATTCAAAGGCTTCCGCTGATAATGGATTAAGCCCTTTTGATACTACTTCTTCGTAACTACTGTATCCAGTTTTATTCAACACCGCATTTTTAGGAAAATACTGTGGAGGAGGAGCAAGGCCATCCAAGACTAAAGCAATAAACTCTTCCTTTGTTTTTGCAGTTAATGCATAGTTTGTTTTTCGTTGATTCCCTAAGGTATCAAAGGTTTCACTGCTCATGTTTTTACCACATGCCGAACCTTGCCCATGGTTAGGGTAAACAACAACTTTATCGCTCAGAGGTAAAATTTTTGAGTGCAACGACTCATATAAAAAACCAGCTAAGTCCTCTTGGGTAAGGGCGGTTTTAATTGCTAAATCAGGTCTTCCTACATCACCAATAAATAAGGTGTCGCCAGTAAAAATGCAGAAATCTTCACCCTCTTCATCTTTCAATAAATAGGTAGATGACTCCAAAGTATGACCTGGAGTATGTAAAACTTTAAAGTTTACATTCCCTAAAGGTAAAATTTCACCATCAGTTGCCGAATGAATTTTGAATTCAGTTTTAGCCGTGGGACCGTATACTATAGTTGCCCCTGTTTTTTTAGCTAAATCTAAGTGACCCGAAACAAAATCAGCATGAAAATGAGTTTCGAAAATGTATTTCAATTTCGCACCTCTTTCTTCAAGCATTTTAATATATGGCCCTGTTTCTCTAAGAGGATCAATAATAGCAGCTTCACCATTCGACTCAATGTAATATGCTGCTTCTGCTAAGCATCCTGTATATAGTTGTTCTACTTTCATAGTTGTAAATTGTTGTTGTGTTAATTAAAAAAGAGTTCTCGCCCCAAAATGTAAATCCCCATTACTAAGACGAACCAACCAAAGGCGGGTTTTAATTTTTTTCCTTCAATGAAGTTAGATAAATAGGTGCCTACAAAAATACCAACTACAGCAATTGAAGTAAATAATAACAGGAAGCGCCAATCAATGTTTAAATTAGAAACATCACCTAAAAAGCCAGTTAAGCTTTTTACCGAAATGATAACCAACGAAGTGCCAACCGCCATTTTCATTGGAAGTTTTGATAGTATTACCAACGCAGGGATAATAAGGAACCCTCCACCTGCTCCTACCAATCCGGTTAAAAGCCCTACTAAAGCACCTTCTAATAGAATTAGAGGATAGTTGAATTTTTGCTCAACCTGTTCATCATTACCACCTTTTTTCTTATCCTTGATCATCGAGTATGATGCAAAAATCATGAGTAAAGCGAAAATTACCATCAGTAAAATATCTTTGGTGATTAACAACCCTGAAACAGTGAGCAGTTCTTCTGGTATTGCAGGCACTAAAAATTTTCGAGTTATGAAAACAGCAATTAAAGATGGTATTCCAAATATGACAGCTGTTTTGATGCTTACTAAGCCTTTTTTGAAATAACTAACGGAACCTACCATACTGGCTGTACCTACAATAAATAAGGAATAGGCCGTTGCTGTAACTGCTGAAATACCTGACAAATAGACCAAAATTGGAACTGTTAATACTGATCCACCACCACCAATTAACCCTAGAGTAATTCCGATAACTGATGCTGCTAAGTACGCTATTACTTCTAACATTGAGAAGGCAAAAGTAGTCTGAAACTTAATTGCTCAAGGTGATGATTATCACAATATATAGATAAACGTATATATGTTCTTGTGGTTTGTCTAACTCAAAAGATCAATCTGGTTGCGGCTTAGTTGCACCATGCCGTTTTTTTCCATTTGCTTGAGCAATCTGGAAATTACCTCGCGAGATGAATTTAATTCATTTGCTATATCTTGATGAGTAGTTTTAACAGTCTGGCTATTTTGGCCCACCGAAATTTTATTCAAATATTCTAAAAGCCGTTCGTCAAGTTTGTGAAAAGCAATGCTATCAATAGTGTTTAAGGTTTCCTCGAAACGTTTGCGATAAGTTTCCATCACAAAATAATACCAAGGTTTGTGGGCGCTCATCCATTCATCCATATATCGAATGGGAATGGCAAGAAACTTAGTATCCTCAACGGTAACCGCTTTTATTTTAGATTTCCGATCTCTTTCTGAGCAGACTAAAGATATAGCACATGTTTCGCCAGGATTAATATAATAAAGGAACAATTCATGGCCTTCATCATCTTCTCTATACACTTTTAACCGACCTGCTGTAACTAGCGGAATGAACTTAATGTATTTACCAGTTTCCATTAATAATTCATCCGCATCAAGCGATTTTTCTACTGCTACTTGGTCTAATTCTTTTTGAAGTTCGGAATCGTTAAGTGTGGGGAAAAGTTCATTGAACGTTGGTTCCATAATTTAAATAATGGCTAGTTCTTCACCAACTTTGGTAAATGCGGTAATGGCTTTATCTAAATGTGCTTTGGTATGGGCCGCTGAAAGTTGAACTCTAATTCGTGCTTGTTCTTTAGGAACAACCGGGTAAAAGAATCCAATTACATAAATACCTTCATCAAGCAATCGATTGGCGAATTTTTGAGATAAAGCAGCATCGTAAACCATTATTGGAACAATAGCAGAGTCACCATCCTTTATATCGAAGCCAGCTTTTTTAATGTTCTCTTTAAAGTAATTGATGTTAGACTCTAAAGTGTCTCTTAGCTCCGTACTTTCATTTAGTAAATCAAAAACAGCGTTAGATGCACCAACAATAGCAGGGGCCAATGAGTTTGAAAACAAATAAGGACGAGAACGTTGACGTAATAATTCTACAATTTCCTTACGGCCTGTTGTAAAGCCTCCCATGGCGCCACCTAAAGCTTTACCTAAAGTTCCGGTAATAATATCAACTCTGCCAATTACATTTTTAAGTTCAATTGTACCACGACCAGTTTTGCCAATAAACCCCGTAGCATGGCATTCATCAACCATAACTAACGCATCGTATTTATCAGCAAGGTCACAAATTTTATCTAGTTGAGCAACGTAACCGTCCATAGAGAATACACCGTCGGTTACAATTATTTTATTTTTAGCATCCTTGGCAGCAATAAGTTGCTTTTCAAGATCAGCCATGTCGTTGTTAGCATAACGGTATCGAGCAGCTTTACACAATCTAACGCCATCAATGATAGAAGCATGATTTAATGAATCAGATATAATAGCATCTTCTTTACCCAATAGTGGTTCAAAAACTCCTCCGTTGGCGTCAAAAGCAGCTGCGTATAAAATGGTATCTTCTGTTCCTAAAAAGGCTGCAATTTTTTGTTCTAATACTTTATGTATGTCTTGTGTTCCGCAAATAAAACGAACTGATGACATTCCGAAACCATGACTATCTAGAGCTTTATGCGCGGCTTCAATTACCTTTGGATGTGAGGACAAGCCCAAGTAGTTGTTCGCACAAAAGTTAAGAACGGTTTCACCTGTAGATACCTTTATTTCCGCATCTTGAGCGGTAGTAATTATTCTTTCAGATTTAAATAATCCTGAATCTTTAATGTTTTGTAATTCTGCTTGAAGCTTCGTTTTTAGATTTCCGTACATGAGTTTTTTTTACGTTTAGCAAAGATAGTATTGTTGGATACGATTACAATGCTTGAGATTTTAACGTTTTAATTGAACAGAAGCAACAATTTAAAACAAAAAAAGCCGCTCCAACTTAATGAAACGGCTTAATATTCATTTAATAAAATCTTCTATACATGACCTTGCGCAATCATAGCATCAGCAACTTTAATGAAACCGGCAATGTTTGCACCTTTTACGTAATCAACATATCCATCAGACCCTCTACCATGTGTGATACAAGCTTCGTGAATACTTACCATTATTCCATGTAATTTTTCGTCTACTTCTTCGCTCGTCCATGAAAGTCTTAATGAGTTTTGACTCATTTCTAAACCTGAAGTAGCAACGCCACCTGCGTTTGAAGCTTTTCCTGGAGCAAAAAGAATTTTAGCCGCGTGGAATTTTTCAATTGCCTCCGGAGTAGATGGCATGTTAGCGCCTTCTGAAACACACATACAACCATTTGAGATTAGAGTAGCTGCTTCGTCACCGTTTAGCTCATTTTGAGTAGCACATGGCAAAGCAACATCACATTTAATTCCCCAAGGTCTGCTACCTGCATGGAATTCAGCTCCAAATTTTTCAGCATATTCTGAAATACGACCTCTACGATTGTTTTTCAAGTCCATAATGAAACCCAATTTCTCAGCATCAATTCCTGCGGCATCGTAAATATATCCTCCAGAATCACTCATGGTAACAACTTTACCACCTAGTTCGGTTGCTTTTTCGCAAGCGTATTGTGCAACATTACCTGACCCTGAAATTACTACTGTTTTCCCTTCAAATGAAGTTCCTTTTGTAGCTAACATTTCTTTAGCAAAATATACGTTACCGTAACCTGTAGCTTCTGGTCTGATTAAAGATCCACCATACTCACGGCCTTTACCTGTTAATATGCCTGTGAATTCGTTGCGAACTCTTTTGTATTGACCAAACAAGAAACCTATTTCACGTCCACCAACTCCAATGTCACCTGCTGGTACATCTGTATCAGGGCCAATATGCCTAGATAGTTCAGTCATAAAAGATTGGCAAAAACGCATTACTTCGTTGTCTGATTTACCTTTTGGGTTAAAGTCAGAACCACCTTTTCCACCGCCCATTGGCAGTGTTGTTAGGCTGTTTTTGAAAACTTGCTCAAAAGCTAAGAACTTCAAGATGCTCAAGTTTACGGAAGGGTGAAATCTTAAGCCTCCTTTGTATGGTCCAATGGCTGAATTCATTTGAATTCGGAACCCTCTATTTACTTGAAAGGTTCCTTCATCGTCAATCCAAGGAACTCTAAACATAAGAACTCTTTCCGGCTCAACAATTCTTTTAAGAATATTCGCATCGCTGTACTTTGGGTTTTTATCCATAAATGGAATTACAGCTTCAGCAACTTCGTGAACTGCTTGTAAAAATTCTGCTTCATGACCATTCGTAGATTTTACATGATCCATAAAAGCATCAATTTGCACTTGATATTTACTCATTTTAATGGGGGGTTAAATTTTGACAAATGTAGGCCATTTTAATATTTACAAAAGCGTTTTAAGCCGGATATTAAGGAGCATCAATGAAACTTTTGTTTGGTCGAAAAGCGGGGCAGTAAGTGTACAAAATACAATTAGGTTGATGCGCTTGATTTTACAGACTAGCAGGTTGGAGGTTACTTTAAAATAACGTCCCTAACAACAACAGATTCATTCATGAAATAGACTCGTTTTTGTTTGAAAATTAAATCTTCGTATACAACAGCACGAACGGCTAATGTAGCAGAGCCTTTCGGAAAAGAGGCAAGTAGGGAAGAAGATAGCGTATAAGATGATTGAGTGTCGTCAGTAATTTCTTGATGCAGCACAATTCCATTTTCATTGAAAATTTGATAAATCAACGAATCTGCACCTATTATTGGATTTAAAGTAATCATTTGATAATCCTTATTTACGTCAATTTCTTCAGGTTCTGTATTGGGATCGTTCTTAATTATTTCAGAAACAAAAGGAAAATCTTGACGAGTAGTTTGAATTACAGTTGGAATACCATTTCCCCCATATACGCTCCAGTTTACATCTCCTGAAAAATAAAACACAGTATCACCCGTGAATTTCACTGAATCTTCAGCAGTGTATCCATAAAGGTTGTTGGAGTTTAAATCAAGTTCAAATCCTGAGCAAGCAACAATTCCTGCAGAAACATTAAAACCGTTGTTGTCATAGAAACTTGCTAATGCTTCAGCGTGCTTAACTTCTGTTTGGTTTCCTAAAGCATCAACAACATATTCGATTTTATTGGTGGCATACAGTAAACCTGAAGCGTTCGGAAAATAGATGTGTTCATCTACAGGATAAACATCATCTATTACTATTTCAATGCTTTTTGTTATTTCGCTCGTGCCATCAGGATTTTTAACCCAAAGAATAACCGGGTACGAACCAGAGTTTCTATATTGATGCGTCGGAGACGCTTCGTTGGTTGAGTCGCCATCACCAAAAGCCCAGTTATAACCATTAACCAAACCAGAAGTGGTGTTTGTGAACACAACTTTTCCGCCTGATAAAACTTCATAATTAAAATCAGCTACCGGTGGTTTTTTACAACTTAAGATTAATAAAGCTGTTGCTAGAAAAACAAAATTTTTAAGATATTTCATAACCAATTCGGGGCGTAAATTTAATGATAAATACTAAATCGAAATATTGCAAATTTGCAAACTGGTTGCATTATAGTTTTTCGCAAAATAATCAATGCGTTTTAGGAGAAAACCCCTTCAAGAAATGAAATCGCTAGATTGTTTTGCCCATATAAATATATCATTAACTTTGCAGCCCTTTTTTAAGAGGTATGTCTACAGGAGTAAAAATATTTTCAGGTACAGCATCAACTTATCTTGCTGAAAAAATTGCCAAGAGTTATGGATCAAAACTTGGTGAAGTTTCCGTGTTGAGATTTAGCGATGGTGAGTTTCAACCTTCTTTTGAAGAAACGGTTCGAGGTGATCATGTTTTTATTATACAGTCTACGTTTCAGCCGTCAGACAATCTTTTTGAGTTGTTGTTAATGGTTGATGCTGCAAAACGGTCTTCTGCTAAATCAATAATAGCGGTTTTGCCTTATTTCGGTTTCGCAAGACAAGATAGAAAAGACAAACCACGCGTTTCAATAGGCTCGAAATTGGTTGCTAATTTACTTTCGGCAGCAGGAGTAAGCAGAGTTATTACAATGGATTTACATGCCGATCAAATCCAAGGATTTTTTGAGGTACCTGTTGACCACCTTTTTGCTTCCACAATATTTTTACCCTACATCAAAAACATGGGCCTTGATAACATTATCATGGCAGCGCCTGATACCGGAGGAACAAAGAGAGCTAACGCTTATTCAAAATATTTAAACGTTGATTTAGCAATAAGCTACAAACAACGAAAAGTTGCCAATAAAGTTGATTCAATGACCGTTATTGGTGATGTTGAAGGTAAAAACGTAATACTAGTTGACGACATCATTGATACTGCTGGCACACTTACCAAAGCTGCTGACATGATGATTGAAAAAGGAGCTAAAAGCGTTCGTGCATTCTTAACACATCCAGTGCTTTCTGGAGAGGCTTACGAAAAAATAGAAAGTTCAAAAATTACAGCGTTATACGTTACAGATACTATTCCTATAAAGCAAAAATCAGACAAAATAAAAGTATTGTCTGTTGCAGATTTATTTGCAGGAGTTTTTAGAAGTGTAGTAGATAACGAATCCATAAGTTCACATTTTATAGTATAAAAATAACAACAATGAAGTCAATTACCATAAAAGCATCAAAAAGAGAAAATTCAGGTAAAAAAGAATCTACGGATTTACGTAGAGCAGGAATGGTTCCTGGTATTTTGTATGGAGGTGCTGAACAAACTTTAGTTAAAATTGACGAGCGTCAATTTAAAAACTTGGTTTATACGCCAAACGTTTATCTAGTAGATTTAGATATTGATGATCAAGTTATTAAAGCTGTTTTGCAAGACATTCAGTTTCATCCTGTTACTGATAGAGTAATGCATGCCGATTTTCTATTAGTTACTGATGATAAGCCAGTTGTAATTGCTATCCCAGTTATTACTGAAGGCGCTTCAGTTGGTGTTGTTGCCGGTGGTAAACTTACAGTAAACAGAAGAAGACTTAAAGTTAAAGGTTTGGCTTCAGCGTTAGTTGATACAATAAGCATTAATATTTCAGATTTGAAAATTGGTGATTCTGTAAAAATTAATGAAGTAAAAATTAATGGTCTTGAAATCTTAGATCCTGCAAGTGATGTTGTCTTATCTGTTAAGGCTACAAGAGCAGCAAGAGTTGAAGATGAAGAGGAGGAGAAAGAAGAGGCTGTTGCTGAAGGCGAAACTGCTGAGGCAGAAGCTTAAAAATTGATCGTTACTTTATGAAATACCTCATTGCAGGATTAGGAAATATTGGTGACGAATACAGGAACACCAGACATAATATAGGTTTTAAAATGTTGGATGCGCTCGCAGAGTCATCCAACATTTTTTTTGCTACCAATCGTTATGGTGACACTGCTGAGTTAAAACATAAGGGCCGCACTTTTGTTTTGTTAAAGCCATCTACTTATATGAACTTAAGCGGTAAGGCAGTGAATTATTGGCTTGCCAAAGAGAAAATTCCCACTGAAAGATTGCTCATTGTAACAGATGACCTTGCTCTGCCGTTTGGGGCAGTTCGTATTAGAGGTAAAGGTTCAGATGGTGGTCACAACGGCTTAAAAAGCATTCAAGAAACATTAGGAAACTTCGTATATGCTCGTATGCGATTTGGAATTGGCAGTGAATTTAATAAGGGCCAACAAATTGACTATGTTCTTACTGATTGGACACCAGAACAATCAAAAGCATTACCTGAAAGACTAAAAAAAATGGGCGAAGCTGTTATGGCTTTTGGTATCATGGGTATGGCTCATACCATGAGCACTTACAACGGTAAATAGTTGCAATTTTCTATTCCCGACTGTAAAGCAAGAAAAGTATCTTGTGTTCGTTAATGGCATACCCCTAACCGAATGATTGTTTTGAGGAATCTCATATTTCTAGTTTTTTTATTTGCTTATGGGCTTTCATTAAAGGCTCAATCGGATATCAAATCAACAATTATTTCATTGGAAAAAGATACCATTCAGCTAGACTCATCAACCATTTCTCCTCAATCTGTACAGATTACAATCAATGGTAAAAACGTAGATAAAAACAAGGTTTATATTGACTATGTCAATGCAAGAATCGTCGTTCCAGACAGTTTGAAAAAAGGAAACGTTAAAATCACAGTGAGCCATCAAGCATTTCCAATTGATTTTACCAAGCCTTATTATCACAAGTCAACAGACCTAATTCAAAAAAAATCATTAGCGATTACGAATCCTTTTGCCTATATACCAAATAATAATGTTGATGCACCATGGGAAATTAATGGATTACAAAAGCAAGGAAGTCTTTCGAGAGGAGTTTTGGTAGGAAATAATCAAAATTTATCAGTAAACTCAAGTCTTAATTTACAGCTTTCGGGCAAGTTAACCGAAGACGTTTCAATTCTGGCTTCTATTTCAGATCAAAACATACCAATTCAACCTGGTGGAAACACCCAAAAACTTCAAGAATTCGATCAAGTTTACATTCAAGTATACGATGACAAATCGAAACTTACGGCAGGAGATTTTACACTAGGGAGCCCTAAAAGCTATTTTATGAAGTATTTCAAAAGAGCCCAGGGAGGTAGTTTTGAAACTAAAGTTACGACTTCGGATAAATCGAGATTAAAAGTTCAGGCTAGTGCTGCAATTTCAAAAGGTAAGTTTGCGCGAAACTCAATCCAAGGAATTGAAGGAAACCAAGGGCCGTATAGATTAGTAGGTGCTGATAACGAACCTTTTATAACTATTCTTTCAGGTACAGAACGTGTTTATATTGATGGGGTATTACTGATGCGAGGGCAAGAGCACGATTATGTAATTGATTACAATACCGCCGAATTAACTTTTACGGCTAAAAAGTTAATTACTAAAGACAAAAGGATTGTTGTAGAGTTTCAATATTCGATATTGAATTACCAACGTTCGTTGTTTCAGGTTGCAAATTCATGGCAATCAGAAAAGTGGAAACTTGATTTTAACATTTATGCCGAACAGGACAATAAAAACCAACCGATTCAAACCGATTTAGACGGAGATGATAAAGCGGTTTTGGCTTCAATTGGAGATGATATTTCAAAAGCCATTGTTTCGTCCGTTGACACCGCGAATTTTAACACAAAACAGGTTTTGTATGCTCTGAAAGATACTTCAGTAAATGGAGTTTTTGTCGATTCTATTTATATGTTTTCGCAATCGCAAGAAGCGCAATTGTATAGAATGACATTTAGCGAAGTTGGGTTTGGAAGAGGAAATTATATTCAATCAGAAACTATTGCAAACGGAAGAGTTTTTCAATGGATAGCGCCGAATCAATCAACAGGATTACCACAAGGAAATTACGAGCCAATAATATTAATTGAAACACCTAAGCAACAGCAGATGTATACCTTCAGCGGAGACTTTAAGTCAGGGGGAAATCAATTGTCTTTTGAAACCGCAGTTACCAATTACGACAAGAACACATTTTCAAGTTTTGATGCTACTGATAACATTGGCTCTGCAGCTAAAGTGGATTGGTTAAATGAATCGAAGAAAAGTAAATCGCTGCTAAAGGTAGGAGCAGGGTTGGAGTTTTGGAACCGTAATTTTAAGGAAATTGAAAGGGTAAGATCGGTTGAGTTTTACAGAGATTGGAATCTGCTAAGCAGCAACTTAACCGAAGATCAAATTTCGGTGTATGGCGTATTGGGAATTGAGAATAAAGCCCTAAAAATCACCCATAAAACTAGCCTATTAAACTCCGGAACATCTTTTAATGGATGGTACCATCAATTTAAATCAAACGTTAATATGAAAAAGTGGTCGATAGACTATAATGGCAGACTGTTGAACAGTGAATCAGTAGCTAATGAAACAAATTTTTATCGGCATAAAGGGGTAGTGAAATACGATTTAGGAAAAGTTGTTCTTGGTTATAAGGATGATTTTGAAAACAATTTAAAAGCAGATATTTCTACCGACTCCTTGCAAAAGGTGGCCTATCGGTTTTATGAATATGAGTATTTTATTCAGAACCCTGATTCAAGCAAGAATAAATACCGGTTATTTTACAACCAGCGGAACGATTACGTCCCCATATCAAATAACTTAACGCTTGCAACGGTTGGTCAATCTTATGGAGGCTCCTTTGAGTGGTATCAATCAAACAACTTCAACTTGAAGTCGACAACTGCTTTACGTAGACTGTACATTAGAGATCAAAGTTTAACTACCAACAAGGCGGATAACTCACTTTTGAATAGGATTGAGTATCAATTAAAGCTGTTTAAAGGGATGATTAGAACACAATCGTTTTATGAAGTAGGTTCGGGTTTAGAATCAAAAAAGGAATACACTTTTTTAGAAGTTGCAGCTGGTCAAGGAACGTATACCTGGAAAGATTACAACGGCAATGGGATCAAAGAAATTGATGAATTTGAAATTGCCCTTTTTCAAGACCAAGCAAATTTTATAAAAGTGTTTTTCCCAACAAATGAATACGTACAAACATTTTCAAATCAATTCAATCAAAACCTATTTTTAAGCCCATCGTTACTTTGGAAAAACCCTGATGGATTTAAAAAGATTGTTTCGCGGTTTTCTGACCAAGTTGCCTACAGAATAGATAGAAAAACCACCCAAAATGATTTAAATAAAAACCTTAATCCATTTTTGGGTGAGTTCCAAATTGCGGATTCCAACTTAATAAGCATCAACAATTCTTTAAGAAATAGTTTGTTTTTTAATAGAACGGCAAAAGTTTTTGGAGCAGAGTTTACCTACCAAAACGTTGAAGGCAAAACATTGCTAACCAATGGTTTTGAATCACGAACAAATGAGAGTTACACGACTAAACTTCGATTGAATGTTAATAGCAATTTCAGCTTAACGAACCAATACATCGTTGGAAACAAGATTAATTTATCTGATTTTTTTAACCGACGAGATTACCAAATCGATTATTTTACTGTTGAACCAAAATTGACCTATCAATTAGGAACAAGTTTTAGAATAGCCACATTTTTTAAATATCAAGAAAAAGAGAACAACGGCACTTTAACTTTCAATGATTTTGGAAAAGTTTTAACGGGAGATGAAAAGGTATTTTTAAGCACCATTGGCTTAGAAGGTAGGTTGGCAGCTTTGGACAAAGGAAATTTAACGGCAACTGTTAGCTACATCAACATTAATTACAATGGCAACAACAACAGCCCTGTAGCATTTGAGTTACTAGAAGGTTTGCAAAATGGTAACAATGCAACATGGAGTGTTTTTTATCAAAGAACATTGGCTAATAATTTGCAAATTGATATCAGCTACAACGGCCGTGCATCCGAAACTTTCAAGACAATTCACTCAGGTGGAGTGCAGGTGAGAGCGTTTTTTTAAACAAGACCACTGAATAAATAGTCATTCAACAAACAGAAGATTAATACATTTTTGTGCTACAATTACAGAATATGAAAAATATAACCCTCGCATTGCTTTCAATGTCAGTATTAATTGCTTCCTGTTCAAAGCAGCCAGTAGCTAATTTCACAACTGATAAAGACACCTACACAGCCGGTGAGTCCATAGTTTGTTCAAACACCAGTGAAGATGCCGTTGTATATGATTGGGAATATTTGTCAGCTTCATCTGGTCAAACAATTACCGAGCAAATAATAGGCGATCATGATAGCATTAAAATAGAAACAACCAACGCTTATGGAGATGGAGAATTTGAAATAAAATTGACCGTAACCAATGAGAAAAGGGATAATACCGATGAGGTTACTAAAACTGTTAATATAATTGCTGCCACAGGTTCTGTTACTTTCTATACAAAAACTCAAACGCATGTTGATGAAATAGAAGTAACGATAAACGGGGAAATAAAAACGTTAACAAAGCAATTTGAGGAAACCGCAGATTGTAATGAAGACGGAGCGGTTTATTTCGAAGATTTGGCCGTTGGAGTACTCCAGTATTCAGTTTATCATAAAATTATTAAGGTAACAAAAACATACGATATTCTCATCCTAAAGGACAATTGCCAGCGAATTGAAGTGCTGTATTAGGAACCCTTAATCCACAAACAACAACGACGAAATGTAATCGGTAACAACCCAATGCTCTTTTGGTATTGTAAGAAAATCGCCTTCAAGTTTTAATTGGTTTATCGCCATAAAAGGTTTTGACTCTTTTAAGATTTGACGAACAATCGATTGCCCAAAACGCAACTCTATTTCTTTCATATTCAGGCCAATTATAGTTCGCAGGCCAATTAATATTGACTCGTTTATTTGATTTTTAACAGTTAGTTTTTCAATAGAACGATTAATTTTGCCTTCGGAAATTCCTTTCAAATATTTTAAGTTGTTCGATACATTCCAACTTCGCGAAACCGTATTAAACGAGTGAGCAGACGGACCTACGCCAAGGTATTTTTTGCCTTGCCAATAACTAGTATTGTGTTTTGATTGATGTCCTAGTTTCGAATAGTTGGATGTTTCATAATGGTTGTAACCTGATTCAATCAGGTGTTTATCCGCTATAAAAAACTGTTCGTTAACCCTTTTATCTGGAGGTAAAAGTGTGGGGTCTTTTTTTTCAAGATATGCCAACGCGGTTTTAGGTTCAATTGTTAATGCATAGCTCGAAATATGAGCCACATTGAACGCTGTTGCTTTTTTAAGATTGGTGTACCATTGCTCTTCCGTTAAGCCTTTGTAGCCAAAAATAAGATCAATGCTGAGGTTGTTAAAACCTACATCTTGAGCGAATTTCACACAATTTTCAGCTTCAACGCTATTGTGAGCACGGTTCATGAACTTTAGGTGCTCGTCAAAAAAGGATTGAATCCCTATGCTCAACCGGTTTATTCCAGCTCTTTTGAGTTCTATTAATTTTGATTTGGTAAGGTCATCAGGATTTGCCTCTAAAGTAATTTCAACATCATCTGATAGCGTATAGGTGGAATGGATTTTATCCAATAAAGCAACCACGTCATTTTCGTTTAAAAGCGATGGTGTACCACCTCCAAAATAAACAGTTGTTATTTCTTCATTATCAATATAACTTTTCGATAATTCGAGTTCAACACAAATGGCATCAACCATTTCTGTTTTTCGCGAAAGCACTGTAGAAAAATGAAAATCACAGTAAGAGCAAGCTTGTTTGCAGAACGGAATGTGGAGGTAAATTCCGGCCATTATTTGTTTAGTAAAATCCTAAAGGTGGCGCCATCACCAAGCTTACTTTCTTTTACGAAAATTTTACCCGCGTGGTATTCTTCAATGATTCTTTTCGACAACGACAAGCCCAAACCCCAGCCTCTTTTTTTAGTTGAATAACCGGGTTGAAAAACCGTCTTTTTATCACCAGATTTAATTCCAGCACCTGTATCAGAAATATCAATAAAAATCTGCGAACCTTTTTCGCCAACCGTAATGATCAAACTGCCAGTTGCTTTCATGGCGTCAATAGCGTTTTTACAAAGGTTTTCAATAACCCATTCAAACAGCGGGATATTTACCTGTGCATCGAAATGTACTTCAGCGTTGTGGTTGATGGTGAACGATACCTTTTTCGATGATCTTGCTTTCATGTAATCAATGGCATGGGTTATTACCATAACCATGTTGTTGGATTCCAGAATAGGAGCAGAGCCAATTTTTGAAAAACGTTCGGTAATTGTTCCCAATCGGTCAATGTCTTTTTCAAGTTCATAAACCATGTCTTCGTCGTTACCGTTGGCTTTCATCAATTCTACCCAAGCCATTAAACTAGAAAGCGGTGTACCCAACTGATGCGCAGTTTCTTTCGCCATACCAACCCACACCTGGTTTTGTTCGGCTTTACGCGAATTACTAAACAAAAAATAGGCAATAAGCATAAAAATACCAATCACACAAAACTGAATAAAAGGGTAATATTTTAGCTGAGTTAAAATCCAACTGTCGCTGTAAAAAATGTAGTTTGTTGCGCCCTCTTGTAGCTCAATTTTAATGGGCGGATTTTCGCTTCGCATACTCGCGATAGTTTCCGTAATATATTTCGCATTTTTAATTTTTGTGGAATCTAAATTACCAAATCCGATTACCTCTTTTTGCTCCGCATCGGTGTAAATAACTGGTACCGAAACGGCATTGCTAACCACCTCAGAAATAAACGATTGTTGCAAGTCTTCAAATACAGTTTGAAGCTCTGTAAACAACTTCGAATCTTTGTAATAAACGTAATCTTTTCTATTGCCGAAGTAGTTTATTTCTATGGGGTTGTAGCTTTTTTTCATCAACGAAAGTTGCCTTAAAAGCGAGTCTTCATTTTCGGTTAAAAGCGAGTCTAAATTACGATGGGTTTTTATCTTTTTATCCTCATCTGTAAGTATTACCGGTACCGTTGTGTTACTCGTTACTACGTTTGATAAAAAGGTGTAATCTGGGTTGAAATTTGGGTCGGGATTGGTGAGTCGTTTTATGGCTTCAACATACAGTTCAACTTTTTTTCGCTCTTCGGTTCTGAGCTTATCAAAAAGCTTGTCGGTGTAGTTTACCAAGTTGGCTTTTTTCTGAATAGCTTCAGCCCAAAGCTCCACTTTTTTTCGTTCTTCTTTTGATATTTTACGTACTATAATGGAGCTGTACCAAAGTGAACTTAGCACAATCAGCATAGCGATTACAAAAAGTATGCGTTTCCAAAGTAATTTACGAGTGTAGATATTCACTTGTACAAATGTAGGTTTTGGAATAAACTAACATGCTAGTCTAATATTGCTTTGACAAAGCTTGTATTTGAAAAGTTTATGCAGAGGAGTATTTAAAATGCTATTCCAACCTTAACATTCCCAAAAACCCCGAAGGCCGAAAATGGGTATCGAGCCCGTTCAATAGGGTCATGTGTGTAACCAGGGGTTAGATAAGTGTCGTATGATGGGCCAATGTCAAAACCTATATTTAAATTATGCTTACTGAAAAAAGTGAGTCCAAGAGGTAAATAGAAAGTTCTAACCAGCGGTAAATCAACCATTGCCCTAGTTGTGAATTTTAAACCAATATATGGAGAAAGAATATTTGACTCAAGTTTTCTAATATAAACAGATACCCCTGCGCCAACTCCAATTAATCCAAGGCCAATTTCAGCGATGGTTCTATTGCCTATAACGCGCTCGTATGTTAAGCCAACATATGATCCTGTACCCAGAATATTACCAGATAGACTATTCCTTTTTAGTAAAACTTCAGCGCTTTTATCTTGTGATTGAACGGTGAAAAAACTAATAATAAAAACGACAAAAGAAAATGCATTAAGTTTAATCATTGGATGCTAATTTATTAACCTAAAGTGCACTTCAGATTTTATTTTTCAAAGCTATTAAAACAAAGCACAACTTTTTTGTAATTTCAATGTAGTTTGGTTGTTTAATAATGGCTTGGAATATACCAAAAATCGCACTAACTTTACGGCTGTGTTCAGAAATGTGCTTCTTGTAATTGTTTCTTTTTGTTTGTTGGGCTTTTCGGGCATAATAGGGGAGTTAGCGTTATTAATTGAATCACCAAAGCCCGTTTTATATGGCCAGATTCCACAGGGGCAAGTCCATCATCAACCAATTAAAATTGCAATAAATAATGATGGAGTAGCGTTGTTGGCATGTGTTACTGTTGCGTTACCAAAAAACCCCACACCGTCTGCTACAACTGCCTTTCGGCGAGCCATTAAATTATCGCTTTTTGTCATCTTATTTAGTATCAAATTTTGAGCCGCGAAAATAAATTAAAGTATTGATTTTGCGCTTTTTTATTTTTTTGTAAAAGCAGCGAAATAAACGAAATTTCTAACCTGAATTTAGAGCGTTAATTCAACGTTCTTTTAAGCTCATTAATCCTAACAAACGACTCATAAAGCCTTTCTTCAGTAATCTTACTCTCTTTGAGTAATTTGTTAAAAGTGTTGTGCACTTTTTCGATAGTTGGTGCATCAGCTCCGGGAATATTACCTGAAAACATGAGTACATCAATGCCAGCATTAACTGCCATTTCGATGGCTTTTTCTAATCCATAGTATTTTGAGATGGCTTTCATCTGCATATCGTCAGAAAAAACAACTCCGTTAAAACCCATTTTGGTTCTCAATAAATCAGTTAAAATAGATTTAGATAGGGTAGACGGGATAGTGTCTGAATCAAGATTAGCGTTTATAATATGTGCCGACATAATTGCGGGCACATTGTTTTCCTCAATCAATTTTTGGTAAGGAATTAGCTCGTTTTTATTCCAAGTTTGAGTAACATCTGCCATATCTAAATGGGTGTCGCCTCGTGAACTGCCATGACCAGGGAAATGTTTCAATACAGGTAATATGCCTTTTTTTATCAATTCAGTATTGAAAATACCCGCATGTTCAGCCACTAGTTCAGGATTGTCGGAAAAGCACCGTTTAGGTTTGGCAATAATTGGGTTGTTTGGGTTAGAACATAAATCAACACAGGGTGCGAAATTCACATTGATGCCTAAATCAGCAAACGTGTTCGCCATCCTAGAGGCATAAAAAGTGGTTGTATCTGGATTGTTTTTGTCACCAAGAAATGTAGCAGTTACTGATGCAGGAAATCCATACTTGGTTTTTAACCTGTTCACTAAACCACCCTCTTGATCAATTCCAATAAAAATATAATTTGAAGATTGTTTTTGAATGTCTGTACAAAAAGATTTTAGTAACTCTTTAGAATTAACCTTTGATATGTTTTTTTCATAGAGAATTATGCCACCAAGGGTGTTTGCTTTTAAGTACTTAATTACAGATGGGTTTTGTTTTAAAGTAGTAGCATCAACCCCTACCATCACCATTTGGCCAACCATCTCTTCAATAGAAGGCTTTTTGTTTTCTTCTAAATTGACTTTATCAATTTCATTGGTTGTTTCATTCTCAGGATGAGTACCTGAGCAATTTAAAAACAGCAATAAAACAGCAGATAAGGTAAAGCTTAAGATTCGCATAATTAAAATTCAAACAATTTTAACAAAGGTATTTTTTGACTAAGTAATATATGGCTAGTGCTTAATCGATTATAACCGCAAGAATGTTGAAAAGACCTTTACCCTAAATGACGATTGAATCTACCACTATAAAAGGCAATTTAACTTTTCAAGGAGTTACAGAAAACAACAGTTATAAAGATAGATGTATAGATTCGTGTAAAGCCAAAGGAGCCCTAAATTCTGAGTACTTAAATTTAAGATGGTGGAGGTAAAATAGTTTAAGAAGTGAAAGGAAGCCGCGGCTTTTTTATGCCCAATAATTCAATTATTTGTGAATTGTTTACTTTGCAGGATGAATTCGACACGCAAAGTAGGTGTAATTGGTGGAGGTAGCTGGGCAACAGCAATTGTTAAGATGCTAACTAACAATGTAGAAGTGGTTCATTGGTGGATGCGAAATAAAGATTCGGCCGATTTCATAAAACAGTATGGAAGAAATCCAAAATACTTAAGTTCAGTTAAATTTGAACCAGGGTCATTAGAAGTTTCTACAAATATGGAAGAGGTAATTGATGCCTGCGACATTTTAGTTATGGCGCATCCATCGGCATTTTTATATGAGCTGTTTCTTGATTTCTCGAAAGAAAAACTTGCCGGTAAAATGATTTTTACCGCAATTAAAGGTATTGTACCCGAAGTGCATTCTATTCCTGCAAGATACTTTCACAAAACATTCGATATTCCTTACGACAATATTGGAATGATCAGTGGCCCTTGTCATGCTGAAGAAGTGGCAATGGAGAAACTTTCGTACTTAACTATTGCTTGTCCTAATGAAGAAAAGGCAGAAGATTTTTCAAAATTTTTGGATTGTAGATACATTAAAACATCTACATCTGATGATTTATTTGGTACTGAAATGTGTGCTGTTTTGAAAAACATTTATGCTGTGGCAGCAGGTATTTGTAATGGTTTAGGTTATGGCGATAACTTTCAAGCATTGCTTATTTCAAATTCGATTAGAGAGGCAGAAACATTTATTGACGCCGTTAGCCCAACACATCGTGATGTGAAAAGTTCGGCCTATTTAGGTGACTTATTGGTAACTGCTTACTCTCAGTTTAGTAGAAATCGAAATTTTGGAAGTATGATCGGTAAAGGCTATTCTGTAAGGAGCGCTCAAATTGAAATGAACATGGTTGCGGAAGGGTATTATGCGGTAAAAAGTATCGTTGAAATCAATAAAAAGTTCAATGTTGAGTTACCAATAATTGATTCTGTTTACCGTATCTGTTATGATAAAATTGCACCATTTATTGAAATGGAAATTCTCACAGACAAACTTTCCTAAGAATAATTAACCCATAATTTCTTGCACGCAATTGTTGTGATGCTATATTTGGATACAATAAAAAGAGTAAAAATGAAAAACATACTATTGGTTTCCTTAGTTGCTTTAGTAGCATTAAATTCATCAGCACAAGAAAAAGTAAAAACATACGAGAAAGGTTTTGAGCTTACGATAACAAAAGACCTTGAAAAATCGTCGGTAGGTAATCAATACAAATCAAGCACTTGCTGGAGCTTTTCTTCAAATTCGTTTTTTGAATCTGAAGTTTTAAGGTTAGGCAATGAACCAGTTGATTTAGCTGAAATGTTTATTGTTTGGAACACCTATATGGACAAAGCAATAAGATATGTTAGAATGCACGGTGAAACTAATTTTGGGCCAGGTGGAGCTTTTCATGACATGTCGTACGTAGCACGAAATTATGGTTTGATGCCAGAGTTAGCGTATCCGGGTTTATTGAAAGGTGAAGAAAAACCAGTGCATTTTGAAATGGACAACATACTAAAAGCAATGGTTGATGTAGTTGTAAAGAATCCAAATAAAAAATTATCATCAGCTTGGCAGGATGCAGTTGCAGGAACATTGGATTCGTATTTAGGGGAAAAGCCAGAAAAATTCAATTACAACGGAAAAGAATATACATCACAAGAGTTTGCCGAATCAATTGGAATAAACTTCGATGATTATGTTGAAATAGGATCATACTCTCATCATCCATTTTATGAAGAATTTATCATTGAAATTCCTGACAATTGGATGAACGATAAAATTTACAACGTACCATTAGAGGATTTAAAAAACATTATGAAAAATGCCGTTGAAAATGGCTACTCCTTTGCTTGGGGAGCTGATGTTAGCGAGAAGGGTTTCTCTTGGAAACATGGAGTGGCAGTAGTGCCAGAGAACGATTGGAACGAAGACGAAAGAAAAATACAAGATTCTTTGTTATCAATGCCAATTACCAATAAAGTGATTACCCAAGAATACCGTCAACAAAAATTTGACAACTATGAAACTCAAGACGACCATGGTATGCACATTACGGGAATGGCTAAAGATGAAAAGGGTAATAAATACTACACCATAAAAAACTCTTGGGGTGAAACCAACGATGCTAAAGGTTATGGATATGCATCAGAATCATACATGCTTTTAAAAACCATTGATATTATGGTTCATAAAGATGCGGTTCCGAAAGAAATCAGAAAGAAATTAGGATTTTAGGGATTAATAAAGCTCATTTCTTGTTTCCTGAACCTTTTCATTTTCAAGAAACTCATCGAACGAAAGTTGCTTGTCAATAAAACCTTTAGGTCCAATTTCAACAACTCTATTTGCAACAGTGTTCATGAAAGTATGATCATGAGATGTAAACAACACCGTTCCCGGAAACGATTTTAAGGAATTGTTAAATGCAGTAATTGATTCTAAATCTAGGTGATTGGTCGGTTCGTCAAGAATCAAGAAATTTGCTCCTGTCAACATCATACGTGAAACCATACACCTTACTTTTTCTCCTCCTGATAAGACATTTACTGTTTTAAAAGTTTCTTCGCCTGAGAACAACATTTTACCTAAAAATCCTCTTATATAAACTTCATCATTATCTTCAGAGTATTGTTTTAGCCAATCCATCAAATTATCTTTCGATTTGAAATACTCGGTATTTTCATTTGGTAAATAACTTTTGGTAATGGTTTGACCAAAATTGAAAGTACCTGAACTAGCTTTTTTCTCATCTGCTAAAATCTGAAACAGTGAAGTAATGGCGATACTATTGTTACTTACAAAAGCAATTTTATCGCCTTTATTGACCGTAAGGTTTAAACCTGTAAACAGGGTTTCATGCTGGTCTTTGTAGCTTAGCTTATCTATCGTTAATATTTGATTTCCTGCCTCCCTGTTTGGCGTAAATATTATTGCAGGATATCTTCTTGATGAAGGTTTGATGTCTTCAATCTTCAATTTTTCGAGTAGCTTTTTTCTACTTGTTGCTTGTTTTGATTTTGACGCGTTTGCACTAAAACGAGCAATAAATTCTTGCAGTTCTTTTGCTTTTGATTCAGATTTTTTATTGGACGCTGTCTTTTGCCTTAATGCCAATTGACTTGATTCATACCAAAACGAATAGTTACCAGTAAATGGTGTCATTTTACCAAAATCAATATCTACGATACTAGTACATACCGTATCTAAAAAGTGTCTATCATGCGAAACAACGATTACGGTATTTCTGAAATTCAATAAAAAATCCTCTAACCATCCAATGGTTTTAATATCTAAATCATTGGTTGGTTCATCAAGAATTAAAATATCAGGATTTCCAAATAGGGCTTGAGCCAACAGAATTCTAATTTTCTGTGATCCCTCTAAATCTTTTAGTAAAGTGTAATGTATATCTTCAGTAATTCCTAACCCGCTCAATAGAGCTGCAGCATCCGCCTCAGCGTTCCAACCTTCCATCTCAGCATATTCAGCTTCTAATTCAGAGGCTTTCATGCCATCAGCTTCACTGAAATCAGGCTTGGCGTAAATAGCGTCTTTTTCTTGAATGATTTTCCATAACTCAGTATGACCCATTATAACTGCATTTAACGCAGTAAAATCATCAAACGCAAAGTGATTTTGAGATAAAACCGCCATTCTTTTACCGGGTTCAATGGCAACATGGCCTCTGTTTGGTTGAATGTCTCCAGAAAGAATCTTTAGAAAAGTGGATTTTCCTGCACCATTTGCTCCGATAACTCCGTAACAATTGTCGCCTGTGAATTTGATGTTTACTTCATCAAATAAAACCCGTTTACCGAATTGAAGTGTTACGTTTTCTGCTAAAATCATATAATATATGTAATAGATGCATTAGAAAAAACGCACCGGTGTTTGATTATGTTGTTTCGGAAAGGGTTGTTTCCGTTTTTTTT
>TARA_B110000037_G_scaffold215941_1_pt1 | contig 24875 bp, 23 predicted proteins | sample TARA_B110000037 | Tara Oceans TARA_B110000037 (sample SAMEA4397196) | marine metagenome | biome: Polar Biome; feature: [MIX] marine epipelagic wind mixed layer (ENVO:01000061); material: water (ENVO:00002006), including particulate matter (ENVO:01000060) such as... | depth 10-100 m
CCTGTGCGCACTCCTGACAATCGCCGGATGCTCCGGTGAAACCTACAAGACCATTGGCTCCCTGGAGAGCCACGACCCACAGTTCGGCAAACTGGTTTCCCCGGACGCGAAGATCGAGATCATCGCCGAGGGATTCTCCTGGATCGAAGGCCCGCTGTGGCTACCGACCGAGGATTGCCTGGTGTTTTCCAACATCCCGCCGAACAAGCTCTGGAAATGGACGGAAAAGGAAGGGGCCGTGGATTACCTCGAGAAGAGCGGCTTCCTCGGGAAGGTGCCGCGCCCTGGATTCAAGGGTGCTTTCGATGAAGCGGGATCCAACGGACTGCTTCTCAGCCCCGAGAACAAACTCGTCCTCTGCCAGCATGGGCTCCGCCAGGTGGCGTTGATGACCACCCCGCTCAATGATCCCAAGCCGGAATACAAAACTCTCACCGACCGCAACCACGAGGGCAAAAAATACAACAGCCCCAACGACGGTTGCTACCACAAGGACGGCAGCCTGTTTTTCACTGACCCGCCGTATGGCCTGCCGGGAGGTGCCGATGACGAGACCCGTGAGACCGACTACTCCGGCGTCTACCGTCTATCAAAGGATGGCAAGGTGACTTTAATCGACGACCAGCTGGAACGCCCCAACGGGATCGCACTGTCACCGGATCAGAAAACGCTCTACGTCGCCAATTCCCACGGCACCAACGCCATCTGGATGGCCTATGAACTCAATGACGACGGCACGGTGAAGGGCAAGCGGGTCTTGAAAGATGTCACCAAGCATGTCGGCACCCGCAAGGGCATGCCGGACGGACTGAAGATCGATGACGAGGGCTACATTTTCGCAACGGCTCCCGGCGGTGTCTGGGTGCTCGACCCCGAGGGCAAACATCTCGGCACGATTGTCACCAAGGAATTCGCAAGCAACGTGGCTTTCAGCCCTGACAAGAAGACTCTCTACATCACCGCCGACATGCTGTTGCTGCGGGTGAAACTGAGATGATCGCAACAAAAACGGCGGCCTGCGCTTTCGCACAGGCCGCCGGAGAATATTCGGAAGAAGCCGGCTGGAAGCACGGCTTTCCTTACTTAGATGCCTTTCTTGACGACGTCGTCGAGGAGGTCGATGACACGGTTGGAGTAGCCCCACTCGTTGTCATACCAGCTGATGAGCTTGAAGAACGTGCTGTTCAGCTCGATCGAGGAACCTGCATCGTAGATGGAGGAAGCAGGATCGTGAACGAAGTCGGTAGAAACCACTTCGTCGGTGGTGTAGTTGAGGATGCCTTTGAGGTAGGTCTCGGAAGCCTTTTTGAGCGCAGCGTTGATTTCCGCGAGGGAAGTTTCCTTCTCAGTTTTGACGGTGAGGTCGACGCAGGAAACGGTCGGCGTAGGAACGCGGAAGGCCATGCCGGTGAGCTTGCCTTTGACTTCTGGGCAGACGATGGCGACAGCTTTTGCAGCACCGGTAGCAGAAGGGATGATGTTGATCGCAGCGGAGCGTCCGCCTTTCCAGTCCTTCTTGGAAGGGCCGTCGACGGTCTTCTGGGTGGCGGTGTAAGCATGGATGGTGGTCATCAGACCTTCCTTGATACCGAAACCTTCTTTAAGCAGCACGTGCACGAGCGGGGCAAGGCAGTTGGTCGTGCAGGATGCATTGGAGATGAGGTGGTGCTTGGCAGGATCGTAGTCGCCGTCGTTGACACCTTGCACGAAGGTTGAGACGCCGTCGCCTTTACCAGGAGCGGAGATGATGACTTTTTTCGCACCGGCAGTGATGTGGCCTTGGGCGAGTTTGTCTTCAACGAAAAGGCCGGTGGACTCGATGACGATGTCCACGCCGAGTTCTTTCCATGGCAGACCTTCGGGTGTGCGGGCTGAAACGACTTTGATCTCGTGGCCGTTGACAACGATGACGTCGTCTTCAGCGAGATCCGGTGAGGACTTCTTCGAGGAAACTTCACCGGCGAACTTGCCTTGGGTGGAGTCGTATTTAAGAAGGTAGGCGAGGTTATCAGCAGGAACGAGGTCACCGACTGCGGCGACTTTGAATGTGGTGCCGAGGTGTCCTTGTTCGACGAGTGCGCGGAAGACGAGGCGTCCGATGCGTCCGAATCCGTTGATGGCGATGGTGGTCATATGTTTGCTTGGGGAAAAAGTCCGAAGACTGGTTGGTTGTATTACCGCAAACGGTCCTTCCGGGCGCGGCGGCGGGATTGTGCATGGTACGCGTGAGCCGTCAACCCCCCTATCGCGCAGCTGAAAACCCGGCCAAATTCACAGAATCACGAAGAAACAATCACTTTGTAGGCTCCGGTCTCCACGATCAGACGGGAGCGCAAGCCCAGGGACTCCAGATGCGTCTCGTAGGGGAGCTGGCGATTCGCGACGATATGGAGGGTGCCACCGCGTTTCAACGAAGCGGCGGCTGTTGTCAGAAAGGCTTTCCCGAGATCCGTGTCCTTCGCCTGGCCGGTATGGAAAGGCGGGTTGGTGATGATGTGGTCGTATTTCTCAGGGAGTCCCTTGGTAACGTCGTGCCAGTGGAAAGTCGCGGAGCCGGTGACGTTTTTCTTGGCGCATGCGAGTGCGCGGGAGTCGGCTTCGAAGAGATCCATCTGAGAAATTTTCGGGGATTTCCCCAAAGCCACCTTGCTGAGATATCCCCAGCCAGCCCCGAGGTCGGCGACTCGCCCACGCAGGGAGGGAGGAAGATGCTCGGCGAGAAGTGCGGAGCCGGGGTCAATGTGGTGGGAGCTGAATACGCCCGGTTCGACTGTAAAATCGGTTCCGGGAATCTGGCGGGACTTAGAAAGTTCGTGCCAGTTTTCGAGCAGTTCCTCGCCCCACGGTTCCGAATTAGAAACGGAGAACGCACGGCACTTGTTTTTGGAAACGGAGAACAACAAGGGCGTGGCCTTAGAAAGCTCTTTCTCGAAACGGGAGGCACCCGCCGTGTTCGCAAGCGCGACAATCAGTTTCCCGTCAGGCTCCAGTAGCTCATGTGCCCGGGCGAAACCAGCGAGGATCTCGTCTTTCGATTTCCCAGGGAGGAAAAGCACCGTCTGGAACTTCCCATCAAGCTCGGTGCAGATCTCCATACCGGCTGACATGCACTTGTCGGCAAGCGGTTTGAGCGGCTGACATGCGGTTACGTCATGGATATCAGGATGCGGTTCCGCGCCGAGGAAGAGGGTTCTGCCCGGAGGATTGCAATACTCCCGAAATGCGAGGGCGAGGGTTTCTAGAGCGGGGTTCATGTCATAAGCTTCGCAAGCTCCGCCTCGATAATTTTCTCGCACTCGATAATCTGCTTGAGGCGGCGAGATCTCGCCTCATCTGCCATTTGCTCGAGCGCGTCGATATCGTAGAGATATACCTCCTCGATTTCACCGACGCTATGGTCGATATCGCGCGGGACGGCGATATCGATGAGGAACAAGGGGCGGAACTTCCGAACACGGCGGACGGACTCGACCTCATCCTTATTGATGATCGTATACGGTGCGCCTGTGGATGAAATGACGACATCAACATCTTTAAGCACCTCGAGCCAATCATCGAACCGCACGGCTCGCCCGTTCATCTCGTTCGCGAGTTCGATGGCACGGTCGTGAGTTCGGTTCGCGACGATGACGGATTTCGCGCCGCGTGAAACAAGCGCCTGGGCAGTGAGCCGGCTCATCGCCCCAGCTCCCAGCACCATCACCTCGCTATCCTTCAGGTGGCCGAAAATTTTCTCCGCGAGTTCGACCGCGACGTTTCCGATGGAGGTGGAGCCCTCTTGGATGGATGTCTGCGTGCGGACTTTTTTCCCGACGCTGAAAACTTTCTGGAAAAGCTTATTGAGTATGGGACCCGTGGTTCCGGCGGCATGAGCAGCCTTGTAGGCCTGTTTCACCTGGCCGAAAATTTCCGTTTCCCCAAGCAACATCGAGTCTAGCCCGCTGACCACCTTACAGAGATGCCGCGCGGCCTCCGCCTTTTCATAGCGGTAAAAAGGCTCCTCGTGACCGTGGACTTTTTCCGCGAGGCAATGCTCAAGCTGTTTCATCGCCGCAGGGGCACTATCGGCGGCGAGGTAGAACTCCGTCCGGTTGCAGGTGGAAACAACAACACCCTCTGGCGCTCCGACCATTTCTAAAAGATTCTGGGATGCTTCACCGAGCTTCGTGTTTCCCACAGCGAATCGCTCCCGCACCTCGACCGGTGCGGTTTTGTGATTCAATCCTAGGCAGATCAGTTCCATCAGACAAAAGCGAAAACCCCCAGTGAAAGAACGAACAAGGCAACCGCGCCCAGTGCGAACTTGCGCCCGGTGATACCCCGGACACGCTTCACCACCATCAGTGCAACATACGACCCCCAGACCCCGACCGCCACAAACACATGCTTCCATGCGCCCGCCGTCTCATGCGGCATCAGGATTCCGGCTACGATACCCACCGTTAGCAAAATCATCCCCAGCCACAGCAGCCGTTCCAGCGAAACTAGAAGCTCACGCACTGGAGGCAGATTTCGGAAAAGACCACCCTTGAGATGCTGCTCTTTTAACTGCCTATCCAGCACCAGAAACATCACCCCGGCGACAGCCGCCAACGCCAACGCTCCATAAGCCAGCACCGACATCGCGGAATGTGTCTCACCCCAGAACGTCGTTCTGATCACACGCTCCGGAATGTAGTCAAGCCCGCCCGGCAGAAGAGCCAGCCCTTGGAAAATCACAACCACCGGAGCAGTGAACACACCCAGTAGGGAAATCCGATAAACGGGTCCCACAAACAGGTAGAAAACCGTCAGCGACCACGCGAGGAAAATGGAAATCTCCGCGATACTCCGCAACGGGCAAGCTCCGCGCATTTCACCTCGCGCCGCCAAGTAGCCCATCTGCCCGAGCAAAACGCCAACCATCCACCAGACCGTCCAGTGACTCTTGTTCCCGTGCCTTAAAATCAACAGCCCACGCACCCCTGCCACGGCGGCGAGGAGGGTCGATGCGATAAGAAACCAGCGGTCCACGCACATTCAATCGCCGCTATTGGGAAAACTTGCAAGCATTGAGCGATATGCCGCAGGCGAGAGGAACCGTGGTTTAGAAACCGCGTCTGCAACGAGCCACGGAACCAAAGGACTATTCGCTCCCAAAGTCGCAGTTTCGAAACTGCGGTTCCTTTCTGCTGCGCGCAGGATTCAGCAGCCCAAAGGCTGCGCCCTGAGTTAAGGAGCCTCAGCAAACGGATTCGCCGTCTTACGTTGCTTCACCTCACCGGGCATCCAAGTCCATGGATTTACGCCTTTCCGGGTGAAAACAGCGATCCCGATCACGCCAACATTACGGGTATTACCGTGCCTCATATTTGCGTAAGAATTCGAAACGCTAGAGAACTTGAAGGCTGCAACCGTGCTTGTGCTTGTCCGGAAACCTTCGATCTCGATGGTCTTGCCCGGTTGGACGATGTATCCTCTTTTGGAAAATGACGCCGACTTCCCGTCCTGCACATCCAGCCCGTCCACACTCGCAACAATCTCCAGCGCGCTCTTCGAACGGTTTTTCACGACGATCGAGTAGGAACCGCCATTATTTCCCTCCACCAGCCTGCGCCCGTAACCACCTTCTTTGTAAGCCTTCAAAAATCTGACCCCACCCTTGATCCCCCATTCGACCATTTCACCGGAAGCCGTTTGCATAGGCGAAACCTTCCGCTTGTAGCCGCTCATCGCTTTTATCCCCGCACTGTTGTTGTAGAAAATCATGTCGGTACCAGCAGGTTTTGAGGAAGCGCGGACAAAGTGCACGTCCTCAAGCTTGGAAGCTTTTTCCGCACCCCATCCGGTGGCGAGGCCGGGTCGCTCTTTCGGAACGGGACTATTCCACGGAATTTTGCTCTCTGAGCGACTTCCCGCGCCGGAAAGTGCATCCGGTAATCCATAGCCCCCTCCCACCGGCGCACAGGAATTCAACACAAGGGCAACGAGCGAAGCTCCCAATACAAATACTGCTTTCAATTTCATAGTGCTGGAAAAACAGCATTTAAAAAGTGACCAGTCAACCTAAAATGCATTTTTTCCAGCATTTAAGTTGCAGTTTTTCCAGCATCAGGTAAATTGATGCCAGTGAAACGATTTGATGAAGGCCAGATTTCGCGGCGCGAAAGGCAGGTGATGGACATTCTTTTCCGCAAGGGGAAGTGTACGGCGGAAAATGTGATGGAGGAACTCCCGGATCCTCCGAGCTACTCCGCCGTCCGCGCCCTATTATCCACCTTGGAGCAGAAGGAACTCGTCACACACACCAAGGATTCCCGGCGCTATGTCTATCAAGCGGCGGTCCCGGAGAAGCGCGCGAAACGAACGGCGCTGAAACAGCTAATGGCCACTTTTTTCGACGGAAGTCCCGAGAAGCTGGTCGCCTCCCTGCTCGATCCCGGCGATCAGAAACTCTCCAAAGACGAGATCGCCCGCATCAGAACACTGATAGCTGAGCGAGTCTCAAAATGATATCCTGCAGCAGTAAATGATCGCCATCCTGACATTCCCAATCATCGCCGCAGCACTGGTGTTGCTTGCCGGGCGGAAGGATGCTGCACGCGATCCGCAACTTACTTTCCTGTTACTCGTCCTGCTCGCTATCCTGCCGAGCATGGTCGCACTGATGCCAAAAGTAGGCATTCTCCCCGCAAGCGGCGGACAAGACGGCTTCCCGTGGATGACCGTGATCACTGCTGGATGGGCTGCCGGATTCCTTTTCTCACTCGGAAGAATTCTTCTGGCCGGGATTTTCATCGCGCGTTGGCAAAAGAAGTCCATCTGCATCGAGACCATAGATGGCGTTTCGGTTCGCGCCCTCGAAGGACTTCGCAGCCCGGTCGCCGCAGGTGTTTTCAAAAAAACGGTTTACGTCCCAGCCGATTGGAACGAACTCCCCCAAGCACACCGAAAAATCGCCCTCGCCCACGAGCTAGCTCACCACCGCAGGCACGATCCCCTCTGGCGCCTCTGCGTCGAGTTTGTGCGAGCGGTTCACTGGTGGAACCCACTCGTCCACTGGATGGCGCGCCGCTACATCATGCAATCCGAGTGCGCCTGCGACGAATCGGTCCTCCGCCAAGGCACCGACGCCAAAGCCTACGCAAACGTCCTCTGCGATTTCGCCGAAACCCATTCCCGCAACTCCTTCGCCCTCGCCATGGCCGATACCTCATCGCTCGAAAAACGAGTAGGCCGCATCCTCGCCGGGAAAAACAAACCAGGCACCCTCCTTCTCGCAATCCTGGGAGTCCTGGGCCTCACCGCCGCATGCGCCCTCTCCATGCTCGGCAGCGAATCATCCGTCGATGCTACCGAAGTGGAACTCCGCTTCTCCGCGAACCCGTTTCCGGGGGAAGAGTAGTCTTCAAAGCTCCACCCGCTTGAGCCACTTCTCTCTCCGAAACCAAGTCTCCTGCCTCTTCGCATACTGCCTTGTGGCGAAGACGATCAGCTCCTCGCATTCAGCGTGGGAAATTTCTCCGGTGAGGTGGCGGCGGATCTCTTTTACGCCGATTGCTTTCTCCCAGTTGCCGGGTATGCCATCCAGCTTGGCTACTTCCTCGATGGCTCCTTCGGAGAGCATCTGCTTCGTCCGTTGGGCGATTCTGGTGTGGAGATCGGCGCGATCGCGGACGAGCCAGACGCCTTGGAGCGAGGCATCGAGCTCTTTGGTTTTGCGCTCCCAGCCATCGCGGAGTTCAGAAACCTTTTCCCCGGTGAGCAGGCAGATTTCCAAGGAGCGCGAAACGTATCGGCGGTTCTCACGGTGAACCTGCGCGGCCTCGACGGGATCGAGTTTTTCCAACTCCATGAGAAGGTCTTCGAGAGGACGTGCATCCATTTCGGCACGGATCATATCGTCGCCTTTCGGCAGAGGCGAAGGCCCATGGGTTAGAAATTTCAGATACAAGCCGGAGCCACCCACCACCACAGGCGTCTTCCGCCTGCTTTGGATTTCCGCGATCACCGGCAGCGCCATTTCATAAAATCTACCCGCATCGCAATTCTCTCCCGGCTCTAGAACGCCGAAGAGATGATGAAAAAAAAGCGCCTTCTCTTCCTCCGAAGGAGCAGCACTGATCGTTTCGATCCCCCGGAAAATCTGGAAAGCATCGCCATTGACGATTTCCCCGTCCAGCTCTCCTGCAAGGGCGAGGGCATGGGCGGTCTTGCCGGAAGCCGTTGCGCCACAGACATAGATTGGCGCGGGGAGGTTGGACATGGGAAGACTTCAAGCAATATGGAATTGCTTTGCAACTCCCCTCTCCTCACCGACCCTCCCCTCATGGGAATCCCCTTCCACAATACCTACGCCCAGCTGCCTGAACGGTTCTTTTCAAAACAAACGCCAGCAAAGGCTCCCTCGCCCCGATTACTCAGGAAAAACGATGCCCTCGCAGCGGAACTCGGGATCGATCACGCGTGGTTCAATTCCCCGGATGCGCTGGAAACCTTTTCTGGAAATGTCGTCCCGAAAGGTGCGCAACCAATCTCCCAAGCCTACGCCGGCCACCAGTTCGGAGGCTTCGTCCCGCAGCTTGGGGATGGCAGGGCAATTCTCCTCGGCGAGGTGATCGATCCCCATGAGAAGCACCGCGACATCCAGCTCAAAGGCTCCGGGTGCACTGCATTCTCACGTGGGGGCGATGGAAAATCTGCCCTCGGTCCAGTATTGCGGGAATACATTGTCAGTGAAGCGATGCACGCGCTGGGCGTGCCGACCACCCGCGCATTAGTAGCAGTCTCAACTGGAGAAATCGTAGCCCGAGAAGAGCCGACACCGGGAGGTATCTTCACTCGAGTTGCAGCCAGCCATGTCCGGGTCGGAACCTTCCAATATTTTGCGGCGAGGGAGGATACGGAAGCCCTCAAAATCCTCACCCACTTCTGTATAGAGCGCCACTACCCGGAAGCTCTCGGCGGGGAGAATCCCGCCCTCTCCTTTCTAGATTTCGTCGTCGAAGCCCAAGCGCGCCTCGTCGCAAAATGGCTACCGCTAGGCTTCATCCACGGGGTGATGAATACCGACAACTGCTCCATTTCCGGCGAGACCATCGACTACGGCCCCTGCGCCTTCATGGACGATTTTCATCCGGACTGTGTCTTCAGCTACATCGACAGGAACGCCCGCTACGCCTGGGGTGCGCAGCCGAACATAGCTCACTGGAACCTCACCCGCCTTGCCGAAACCCTACTTCCAATCCTCGATCCCTCAGTTGAAAAAGCCAAGGAGCTCGCGCAAAGTGCCCTGGGAAAATACGTCAGTGCTTTCCAAGCTCAGTATCTGGAAAACTTCCTCCACAAGCTCGGACTCGATACGGAAACAGATCTGGAGAACGGAGCAGCTTTCGTGAAATCCACCCTCGGGACACTCGCGAATGAGGAGGTCGATTTCACTCTCTTCTTCCGCCACCTAACCTTGCACGCGGCCAGCGATCCACGTGCCGATCTCTCCGTCCTTTTCAAAAACCCAGCTTCCGCCGAGCACTGGATGAAAGACTGGCAGGCCTTAGCAAAGCCCTCCAACCATTTGGATAAAATGAAAGCTACCAACCCCATCCTGATCCCACGGAACCACCGGATCGAACAAGCTATCCAAGCGGCCTACAAAGACGACTTCGCGCCTTTCAATCGCCTAGTGGATGCACTCGCGAAGCCTCATGAAGAAAATCCAGATTACTCCGATCTCGAAGCCGCACCTCTACCCCATGAGCGGGTGGAGAATACGTTCTGCGGGACTTGATGATTGTCCGATTGCTACCCGCCACCCGACATGTTACGTTAAATCTATGGAAGCAATTCTTATCGAGAAAGAAGCTATGGTTCTGCCGGAAGCCGAAAGAGCAGTTCTCGCGGAGAGGCTTCTGGCTAGCCTAGAAAGCAAGAAAATCGCTTATGACGAAGAATGGCTCGAGGAATCAAAGGAAAGATTCGAAGCATACAAGGCAGGATTGATAAAGTCCATGAATGGAGAGGAAGAGGTTGCGAAGATTCGGGCGTCTCTCAGAAAATGAGACCGAGCTACCGACTGCTCGAATCCGCCGCTTTTGAATTGAAGGCATCAGCCAACTACTACGAGGGCTGTTCGGAGGGGCTTGGGAACGACTTCTTGGACGCTTTTGAACACGCGATGGATCTAATCCTAAGCTTTCCGGAGGCATGGGGCACCCTAGACGAAAATTTCAGGAGATTTCTGCTCCGGCGTTTTCCCTACGGAATCATCTACACGATCGATGATGAGGTAATTGTCGTAACTTCGGTTTTTCACCTCAGCCGCAAGCCGGAATCGTGGCGGAGAAACCGGTGAGTGTTTGAAATCAAAACGGGAACTTCCCGCCTTTTCCGCCACCGCCCATTCCTCCCAGGCCTTTCATCATATCCCCCATTCCACCGGCACCGCCCATTTGCTTCATCATGTTCTTCATCTTGCCGGGGGATTTCATCATCTTGCGCATCTCGCCGAATTGTTTGATGAGCTGGTTGACCTGCATCATCGAGCACCCGGAGCCAGCAGCGATGCGCTGGCGTCGAGAGGCTTTGATGATCTCCGGGCGGGAGCGCTCGTAGGGCGTCATCGAAAGGACGATGGCCTCGGTGCGCTTGAGCTTACTGCTATCGAGCGCTCCGGAAGGAAGCTGTTTCTTGATCTTGTTGAACCCGGGCATCATTCCCAGTAGCCCCTCAAGAGGGCCGAGGTTCTGGATCATTTTCATCTGGTCGAGGAAGTCATTGAAATCGAATTTCCCGGACTGCATCCGCTTCATTGAGCGCATCGCATCCTCTTCGTTCACGTTCTCCGCGACGTTTTCGACCATGCTGACGATATCGCCCATGCCGAGGATTCGGTCAGCCATGCGGGACGGGTGAAACTCGATGAGCTGTTCGAGTTTTTCGCCCTCGCCCGCGTATTTGATCGGCTTCCCGGTGACCTCACGCATGGATAGAGCGGCACCGCCGCGGGCGTCGCCATCAAGCTTGGTCAGAACAATGCCGGTGATGCCGACAGCTTCGTCAAAGTGGGTTGCAACTGAGACCGCCATCTGGCCGGTTGCAGCATCAGCCACGAGAAGGGTTTCCTTCGGCTTGAGGAATTTGTTCAGCTCTTTGAGTTCCTCGATGAGCTTTTTATCAATTTCTTGGCGGCCTGCGGTATCGAAAATGAGGACGGTTGCGCCTGTGCTTTCGCCGTGGGCAATGGCTTCGCGGGCGACTTTGATCAGATCTTTTTCTCCGGCCTCCGGCGCGAAAACCGGCACATCAATCTGTCCGCCAAGCGTCTGGAGTTGCTCAATTGCTGCAGGGCGGTAAAGATCGCATGCGACAAGTAAGGGACGACGCCCTTCCTTTTTAAGACGGCGGGCGAGCTTCGCGGAAGTAGTGGTTTTACCGGCACCGTTAAGGCCGACCATGAGGATGCGGGCGGGAGGGTTGAGATCGAGCGGGACGTTGTCACCACCGAGGACGCGGGTCAGCTCGTCTTGGAAAATTTTGACAATCTGCTCTCCTGGTTTGATCGACTTGAGGACGGCCTCACCCATGGAAGATACCTTCACGCGGGCGATCAATTCTTTCGCCACGCCGAACTCCACGTCCGCTTCAAGCAGGGCGATACGGATCTCCCGAAGGGCATCGGTGATGTTCTTATCAGAAATTTTCCCGACACCACGGAGGTTACGGAAGGTCTTGTCTAGGCTGTCGGAGAGGGATGAAAACATGGGATGTGCGGAAACTTTAAATTTTAAACTCAAAACCTCAACTGTGAATTCCTATTCATCCGGCTGATAGGACGCCTCCCTATCAATCTGGAAGCTCCATTTGAGCGGGGTTTCGGTTTCTTTTCCTGAGGTATCTTTCCAAGTGACCTGGACTTGGCAGACAGGTTGGCGGAGGCGGCGATTGACGCGCCAGAGGAAGGTTTTGGCTTCGCTGACGTAGTTGGCGGGAACTTCCCCGAAGCCTGCGATCTGCATTTTCAGCGTCTCGGGATCGATGTCTTCGACTGCGGAGACATCCACGAAAATTTCCGGTAGGCGGGTGTTAATGATTGCGCCAGGCTGCGGTATGACGGGGTGAGCCAGTTCTTTCATCAGCCCGGCGATGGTGCCCGCGGGCATGGAGCCCTGAGAACCTCGGAAGCTCATGGCAAATTCGAAGATGCGGTCGTGGTTTCCGAGGATGACGTAGCGCGGAAGGATATTGTTCGCTAGGGAGCGTTTTACTTTTCCCGGCTGGACGGTGAAAAGGTGAGTATAGCCAACCTCGTTCGCCTTGGTGAGCATTTCCGCCGTGAAATAGCCGCCCGGATAAGCGAAGGTGTTCGCTACGATTTTGAATTTCTCCTCCAGGAAACGCTTCGATTCTACCATCTCCTTGTCGAGGAACTTGTCGTATGCCTCCGGGCCGGCTTTGCGGTATTTCTTCACCGTCTGGGGAAAGGGGTGGGTGGTGGAGTGGCTTCCGATGGTTGCGCCGTTGGCCATCATTTCCTTGATCATCCGGGTGGTCAGAGCCTTGCCGCCGCCATCTACGTAGTTCTTGTAGAGGTAAATGGTGAAAGGGAATCCGAACTCTTTCAGCACCGGGTAGGCGTCCGTATAAACGGATTTCCAGCCATCGTCTAATGTGATCACGATGGCCTTTTCCGGAATCATCTTTTCTCCATTTTTCCATGCGACGAAATCCGCCATAGGAATCACCGGAATCTCCATTTTCCGAATGACTTCCATCTGTTTACGGAACTTCGAGGTGCTGATGCGCATGGCCGTCTCGCGCTCGGTATCGGAGAAATCGTGATAGCCAAGCACTGAAACGCGCACGCCGTCATCTGGAAGGCCCAGGCCGTGTATAGGAGCAGCAACGGGGGCAACCTCGGGTTCCGACTGGCCGAGCACAGCACAAGCGAGTCCCATCCATACACCCGCAACCAATATCCAATTCGTCATTTCGCGGGAATCTTTAGCGTGGAATTCGCCGGGGGCAATGCCTGGATGCCAACAAGGGGCCTTTGGAAAGGGTTTTCTGCTAGTGCCCTGAAAACCTTAATCTGACGGATGGGGATTTTTAAGGTCTTCAGAACACTAGAGTGCGGCACCTAAAAATTCTTATGGCCTAGGCGAAGGAACAGGGGGACTCTCCGTCCAGAATGATCCAGAAACTTCCTTTTTCATACGAAGGCATCGACGGCGACATCCGCCGGTTGGGGGGGCTGTTGCGCGAGGTATTTACTCTCGCAGAGACCTGTTTCTCGGGAAAAATGGCAGTGCTGAACATTGCTTGCGGACGTGCGGATGAGACAGGGGTTTTAGCGGCTTCGCTGGAACCTGCACGGATCGGTTTCTATCTGGGAATGGATCTGCGGGCGGATGCAATCACTGAAGCAGCAAGGCGTTGGGAGCTTCCTGGTGGTGAAATTGATTTCAGGGAAGGAAACGCGGCGATGATTGGAAGGATAGAGGGGCTGCCGGAGTTCGACTTGGTGTTCATTCGCCACCAGAATTACTGGCACGAACCGATGGTGTGGGAAGGAATTCTCGACGAGGCACTGGCGACCTTGAAAGACGGGGGGCACCTCGTATGTACCTCCTACTTTGATCTGGAGCATGAGCTTTTCGTGGCGAGCATGAGGACGAGGGGCGCGGAAATCCTCGCCAACATGCGGCATGCCTTTTCACGGGATCTTCCAGATGCGGAAGGAAAGAGCGTGGATAGGTGGGTGGCGGTTTTCAAAAAGTAATGGAGAGCCGTGCCTGTGGCCGGCTTCTGCGCATCCGATAAAGAAAGCCGCCTAAAAGGACGGCTCTCCATTATACGTGCGCGACGACCTTCTCCAGTGGGAAGCGGGCTTTCGTGGCAGACGCATACTTGTCGTCCGCTGTACGGTAGCCGAGCGCACAGCCAACTGCTGTCGCGTAGCCGCTACCTTTCAGGCCGAGGATTTCGTCGTAGTCCGCGGGGGAAATACCTTCCATCGGACAGGTATCGATGCCCAATACTGCAGAAGCAGTCATGAGTTGGCCCAGAGCGATATACACCTGCCGGGTGTTCCATGACTGTTTTTCTGGAATGCTCATGCCTTCTGAAAAGGAAGAAATCACACCTGAAAGACCAGCGAGAGCCTGCATGGGCGTGCCCTGCACATCGGACAATCGGGCGATCCATGAATCGATGTCCTCCTGATCCAGATCGGTGCGGGTGGTGAGGACGACGAAATGGGATGAGTCCGTAACCTGGCCTTGCCCCCAAGACGCAACCTTGAGTTTCTCACGGATCTCCGCGGAATCGATCACTAAGAACTTCCACGGCTGGAGGCCAAAGGATGAAGGGGTGAGCGCAAGTGATTGCTCAATGGCCTGCCAAGTTTCCACAGGAATTTTTTTCTCTGGATCAAATGCCTTGGTGGCGTAGCGGAAGTTGAGGGCGTCGAGGAGTTCTGGTGCTGAGATTGGCATGTCAGGCCGACTATTCCGCATCAATCCGGAAAGGCAAGGAAGCGGACGGGAAATTTTTCAATGTGAGGCTAAATACGATGCCTAACTCGTCCTCTATGTGATTGTCCCGGTGGGTGAGACCAACCCCGGCCACCCAGTTCCCGAAATCCCGGTGGAGAGTGTATTGCTGAACCTCCAGAGTGCCGTCGTCCATTTCGAAAATGTGCCGCGAGCCGAGACCCCAGTTCTCGCTCAGCCGGATGTAGGTCCCGAGATCAATACGGTCGGAATCCAGTAGCGCCGGGTGATTGTTCAGATGCCGGTATGCAAAGGAAATTTCCATATTTTCGTTGGGCATAAACCTTACCCGTGTGCTCAGCTCGGAGAATCCGGAGCCGTCATCGAAGACCGGGATCTGTGTTTCCAAATCCAGCCCAAGCCAGGGAAGTGGCTGCCAGCGGACGTCGTTGTAGAGGTTCGACCACGTGCGGTTGCCCTCTGGATCGTCCATATAGCGATCCATGTAGGTATCCACGAATAGCCAATTGTGGGACTGCCCATCGCGACGGGTCACGAGTTGGTTGCGAACGCCGAGACGGAGAATATTCCAGCTATTGAACTCGTCGATCGCGGTGTAGCGGGATGGATCGAGAGGGCGCGGGCGGGTAGTGAAGGTCAGGCGGTCAATTTTCGGGTAGTCTTGGTCCAGCTCGTCAACGGCAAGCACAGACCAGTTCACGTAAGGCTGCATGACATGGAGTAGGCCGTCCAAGCCCCAGAACGAACTGCGAGGGTTGCCGTAGTCTTTGGAAATTTTCACGGCTGCCTCGGCACCTCCGTAAAACATGAGCCGGGAGTCCGAACCGGCTGGCCCTTGGACTGCGGAATAATTCGTATATGCCGCACCGGCCTGGGGAGTCAGCGTGAACCAGTCGCCATAGGTGAGGGGCAGCGAAAAGGCGTGGTTTGTGTGAAAGCGATTGAAGCCGGTATCGAGAAGCTGAGAGCGCAGCGAGGCCGCACGGGTGCTACCAGGTGGGAGTCCACGAATCTGGCGGATAAGATTCCTTTCATATCCGTTCATTTGAGAAAGAAGAGACTGATACCTTGCGCTGCCGGTGGGCAGAACCAACAGGGGGTTAATAATATTGCGACGGGTGACATCTGCAGCCTCCACGCCGCGCACGGAAAATGATGTTTGTCCTTCATGAAGCAGAGCCGTTCCAAAGAAAGGGCCGCGCACCTGATCCAAGGCAATCTCCGGAGACTGGGTGTCCTCCCGGTAGTAATCGTTCAGACGGAAACGCCCGAAGAGGGAGAGCAGCGTTTTGTCATCCCGGCGGTAGATACCAATCGTATTTTCCGGTGCGGGATCGGTGCGGTAAATCTCCGGATCGAGATCCTCAAGATAGTATTGATCGGACAGGAGGGTAAGATTCGTATCCAGTCTCCAATCCGCATCCCGCTCAAAATCAAACTCCATGCGATCCTTGAGCTGCACTTTGTAACGGTTTTCATCCACAGAAAACCTCTGAAACCCGTTCCTTGTGTCACCGGGATCTGTATCGTTGAGATAGTAGAGGCTTAAGCCAGTGATTTCGCCCGAGTCCTCCTCACGGGTGTCGATCAGGTTCAGACCTACCGCCACACCACGGCTTGCGCGTATATCGAAGCGCCATTGCGAAAGCAGCCAGGCATCCTCGTTTTCCCCGGTGAACTCATTGCGCGTCCCGCCGAGCATGATCCCATAGGTATTGAGAAGATACGGACCCCAGTTCGAACGTGCTCCGGGTATGAAATGGTAGCCGAGCGCGGAATCGAGAGGCTGGCTCAGATACGGCAGCCAGAAAACCGGCGTATCGCCCAGATACAGCTTCAGATTCCGGAATGTGACCCTATCGCCGGGATAGACGGTCGTCTTATCAGAGCGCAACCAGTAATTCGGGTTTTCCACATCGTGGGTGGTGACACCCGCGTTTTCGCCGATAAAAACCTGTTTCCCATCTACCGTGCTACCGGTGAATTTTCCGGCCTCTAGAAGAATCGGATCGAGTGAAATACGGAGTTCCGATGCATCGAGTATGTTGGTTTCATAGAAATAGACAGCCTTCTGCCCGCGTTGGAGGACATTTCCTTGGTAAACCGAAACATCACCCTCGAAGGTGACCGACTTCTCCTTCAAGTCGATGTTCGCGCGGTTTGAAAAAATCTCCAACCCGTTGTCTCCCGTGACTTTGACGGGGCCGCCCAAGCGTATCCCCTCCTCTAGGTTGCCCTCAATCGTTCCGCCCCGGTTGTCTATCTTCAGGTTTTCCGGAAGAGTCTGATCCATCGCGATTTCCCCGATAGGTATTTCGGGTGCTGGAACCGGCTGGATGAGATCTACCGGAGGCGGCACCGCCCCGTCAAGGAGCGGGTTGTTTCCGGCTTCATTTCCTTGGGCAAGGAGTGAAACTTGGAAAAGCGGCAGGAGCAAGAGAGGAGCCGGGAAGCGGAGGGGCGACATCGCCGAGAAGTGAACAGGATTCCGACCCGGGAAGTAAAGGAGCAAGATGAATAGAATGGAACTAGTAAAGGGGAGCTTGCCATTTCCGTTGGAAACGTCTTTTGTCTTCGACGGATGCCGAAACGCCTCGCACAGTTGGAATTCCGATTCCCCGCATGGTTGCGGAAGGCTGTATCGCCCCCAAGCAAGACGGTTCGCAAGCCCGCAGCGGGCCAGCCTGATCCCGAAATGACAAGCTGGTGTAAAGGCACCGCCCAATCCTTCGAGCTCCCCGAACTTGCTAAGAAAGTCCGGGTTTCCTGGAACCCGCGGATGCGCACCACCGCTGGCCGAGCGTGGTGGCCAGCACGCACAATCGAGCTGAACCCGAAGCTCAAAGATTTCTCCGATGAAGAGGTTTGGCGCACACTCAAGCACGAATTCGCACACCTGCTTGCCTACGAGCGCTGTGGCCGGAAGCGCATCGAACCCCACGGGATCGAGTGGAAAACAGCTTGTGCGGAGCTAGGCATCGCCGGGGAAAGCACCTACCACTCCCTTCCGCTAAAAGGCCGGAAGATGAAACGGAAACACTCCTACGCCTGCCCTTCCTGCCTGGCCGTGATCCTCCGCGTCCGCCCGATGCGGCGCGCCGTCGCATGCTACACCTGCTGTAAGAAATACAACAATGGACGCTACCACGACCATTTTCGCCTGATCAAAAACGAGATCACCCCCCCGGCGTGACCGAATTGTCACGATGACACATTCGGGCGGACTGACATTCTTCGTCATTTTGCAAGAATTATGAAAAAAATGTCGTGAATGTGCCACTTGTGGTTGCAGGACGCCTAACAAGCCCTACTTTTTAAAAATGACAACGGATCTGATCAACACAATGCCCCTCGGCTTCATCGCCGGGATCTCCCCAACACTGATCATTCTCATCGCAGGCACCGCCCTCGCCAGCTGGCTGGTCAGCCGCACTTTAAAAAAGAGGTTCCACGAACACTCGCAGGTTCCCATCCGCTTCACCGGTGCTCAGATCGCCCAGGCCATGCTGCGTGAAAGCGGGATCGATGACGTGCAAGTCATCAGCACACCCGGCCAACTCACCGACCACTACGATCCGATAAAAAAAACGGTCAACCTCAGTGAGTCTGTTTACCACATGAACAACATCGCTGCAGCAGCCGTTGCAGCGCACGAGTGCGGGCATGCTATCCAGCACCAGAAATCCTACGCATGGCTCACCATGCGCTCGAAAATGGTTCCTGCCGTTCAATTCGCAGGGACAACTCTGAATTTCGTGATGATCGCCGGGATGCTGGGTGCTGCCGTATTTAACAGTCCGGCCATCCTCTACGTCTGGGTCGCGCTGTTCGCCGTCACCACTCTATTTTCCGTGATCACGCTCCCCGTAGAGTTTGATGCCAGCAAGCGCGCCCTCGTCTGGCTGGAAGGCTCAGGCGTCTCGTCCTCCATGGAGCATGAGAAAGCAAAGAACGCACTCTTCTGGGCAGCCATGACCTACGTCGTCGCAGCGCTCGGATCAGTCGCAATGCTGATCTATTACGCTTCCATGCTATTTGGCCGCAGAGACTGATCCTTGCGAAAAATCCACCTACTCCCGATATTGACTGGCGGGCTCAGCCGGGACAGGCTGGCCGCTCATGAGCATAGGTATCATTATGGGAAGCACGTCGGACTGGCCGACGATGGAACATGCAGCAAGGGTTCTTAAAGATTTCGGCGTGCCCTATCACGCGGAAGTCGTAAGCGCCCACCGCACACCGGAGCGTCTGGTAGAGTATGCCAAAGGCGCAAAGGCCAACGGCCTCAAGTGCATCATCGCCGGTGCAGGCGGAGCAGCACACCTCCCCGGCATGGTCGCAGCAATGACCCAACTCCCCGTCCTCGGCGTCCCGGTCGAATCGAAAGTCCTCAAAGGTGTCGATTCTCTCCTCTCCATCGTCCAGATGCCCGCCGGAATTCCCACCGCCACCTTTGCAATTGGCAAAGCAGGCTCCACCAACGCCGGCCTCTTCGCCGTCGCCATGCTCGCCGTGAACGACCCGGCTCTCGCCGAAAAACTCTCCGAATTCCGAAAAAACCAGACCGCAAAGGTCTCGGAAGCAGTGTTGCCAGAGCTTGATTAAAAAATAAGGAGAAGGGTATTTCCAACCCCTTTGCACAACCCAAGTCTTCTCCCGCAACCCCGGCTAAACAGTTCCCCACCCTCCGCTAAGGGATTGGAAACACCCTTCTCCTTATTTTTTATGTCAGCCTCCGTATTCTTCCCCTTAGACAAGCAACAAATCGTCGGAGTCATCGGCGGCGGCCAACTCGGTCGCATGCTAGCACTCGCAGCCCGCCGCATGGGTGTCCGCTCCGTAGTTTGGACGGGTGGATTGGAGGCGCCCGCAGTAGAAGTAGCGGATGAAGTGATCGACAAGCCCTTCGACGACCCACAGGCGCTCCTGGATTTCTGCGAAAAAGCCACCGTCGCGACAGTGGAGTTCGAAAACATCCCCCTCGCAACCATGCGAGGTGTCGCGAAAAAAATCAGCCTCTTCCCCTCCCCCGAAGCCGTCGGTATCTGCCAGAACCGCGAGAAGGAAAAGAATTTCCTCCGGGAAAACGGCATCCCCTGCACCAACTTCTGGGTCATCGAAACATTGGAAGACCTCACCGCCGCCATGGCGGAGCTAAATGGCCCAGGCGTCCTGAAGACCGCTGCCTTCGGATACGATGGCAAGGGACAACTCAAGATCGAGGGCGATGAGAATCCCGTAGATGTCTGGGAGAATTTTGGCAAAGAGCGCGCCGTGCTCGAAGCATGGGTGCCCTTCGATAAAGAGATATCCGTCATGGTCGTCCGTTCCGCAGATGGCGAGGTGCGCACCTACGATCCCGCTGAAAATCGCCACCGGAAGCACATCCTCGATGTATCCATCGTCCCCGCACGCATTTCTCCGGAAACATCAGACAATGCACGAAAAATTGCCACACAAGTCGCCGAAGCCCTCGACTACCAGGGCATCCTCGGCGTCGAGTTTTTCGTGAACCACGATGGCTCCCTGGTCGTAAATGAAATGGCTCCCCGCCCGCACAACTCCGGCCACCACACCCTCGATGCCTGCGCCTGTTCCCAGTTCGAGCAACAGCTCCGCGTCGTTCTCGGTCTCCCCCTCGGCTCTGCCAAGCTAGTTTCCCCCTGCGTGATGCTCAATCTCCTCGGCGATTTCTGGACGAGCGAAACCACCCCGCCCGACTGGACACCCCTCCTCGAAACCGAAGGCGCAACCCTCCATCTCTACGGAAAACGCCGTGCCATCGGCATGCGGAAAATGGGGCACGCCACTCTTCTCGGAGTGGACGCCCTAGCCAAAGCCGAAGCCCTCAAGGCCGGCTGGCTCTGAATATGGAAGGGGTTTCAAACCCCTTTCTCCATATTTTTCCTATTTCTTATACGCACCCACTGCCGGAGCATCCGGATTCGCCTCGGGGCCGAAGTAGCGGAGCATGACGAGCGGCTCGGTCGCGGAGGTGTTCTTGAATGTCACACCCGCCTTTGCGGCGGCTTCCGTGATGAAGAATTCGTCTTCCGAGAGTTCGTTGAAGCGGAGCAGCTTCGGGCAGTTAAGGCGGAGCTTGTTGGCCTGTCCTTCGCCTTGGACGACGATGACGGATGAGGCTCCGGTGTCCTTGATGATGGCGGTCGCGCCGGGCTCGACGGTGAGTTCCTTGGCGGTGAAATACTGGAAACCATCGACCTTGCCATAGACGATCCACTTGTCGTGGAAGCCCTCGCCTTTCTCGGAAGTGACCGGCTCGAGGTAGTGGTTGTCCTTGAAGTTCGGATCGACGTTCTTGTCCCAATCGAGCTGATCGACGATGAAATCGATGTCCTGATGCTTGTCCTCGGGCATGTCCTTGACGAGCAGCGACCAAGGCACCTCACGCCCTTCGACGAGGTTCTGATACATTCCGAAAACGTCGCTGCCCCACTGCGGCTCATAAGTGCAGAGCGAGCCAGGGGCGTGTAGGATGCAGGGATCGATCAGCCAGCCGGTACCGATTTTCAGGCGGTACGCTTTGGATAAATCGAGGATGCCGTTTTCGCCCTTGTTCCAGTCGGCGATGCACTGGCGAACCTGATCGCGGGTTGTCCCCGGCTCGAAGCCCATGAAGGTGTAGGGGAAATTATTACCTACATTGTTGTGCTGCGGCGGGAAATAGTAGGATTCCGGCTTGCCCTCCTGGCCGACCAGCGCCGCCTGTTCGGCGGATTGGTGCATGTGGTGCGGGATCGGCCCCATGTTATCGAAAAACTTCGAGTAAACCGGCCACTTGGAATATTTCGACCACAGGGCTTCGCCTATGATGTCGGCTCCGCATTCGGAGATAGCTTCGCGGAGGGTGAAACGTTCGTTGCCGACCACCACGTAGGAGAGGCCTTCATCACCATCGCGGCCTTCATTGGCCGTTTCCGTGGTGGAGCCGAACCAACGCTCATCGATGCCGCCGCGGTTCAGGCCGTATGCATAGGTATCGTCCGGGTGGAGCTTGATACGCAGGCCTGGCTGGAGGAAAGAGCGCGGAACCCACGTCGGGGAAAGGCGGAGAAGACCTCCGGTATCTTCAAGATGACCGGCGACGAGTGCCTTGATATTGGAGGAAACAGTGGAGAGGTCCTGGGTAACGAGTGGGTTCATGATGGATATTGTGGGGAAAGTTGGTGTTATTCTTTCGAGAAACACGGACAGGGCAAGCCGAGATTGAAAGTTTGCGGCCACTTCGCAAGCCCCGGCTTACCTCGGATCCACCAGCCCCTCGGCGACATCGAAGTTGTCGAAGCGGGCATGAACCTCCGCTTATCCGCCCTTGTCTTTAGGAGCGTATTCCGGCGAGAAAAGCGAATGATGTGCGCATAACGAAGCGACTGTGGCTCGCTGGAAGCGCGATTGTGTCCGATGCCGGAATTTCCGGGCGCGCCATGCCAGGCGCCCCGTCGCCCCGTCGCCCCGTCGCTTGCCATACCGCCGATGTCCCAGCCCCATGGGCATTTGCCAATACAGGGTCGTATCATCCCCGTGCTTTACAGCCTTGCGGAAAAGCGAAGAATCTCCCGCATGCTCGAGTTCTCCGATGCGCCCTACCGCTTCTTTGAGGCGAAGCCCTCCGCCCCGTTGATCCGGCTAGGGCGGGAGCTGAACAGGCGGGTGATCCTACCGGGGAAAAACCACCGGATCGCCGAGGTGGTGGTCGACGGGGAAACGGAGGCGCTGCGGGAGGCCAAGGAAAACGGTGCGCGGCTGATGTTTGTCATAAACCACCCGAGCCACAGCGATCCGCAGGTTCTTTCAGAAGTCCACCGCAGGCTGGGCGTGGATTCCTGTTTCATGGCCGCCTACGATGTCTTCCTCCGGGGCCGCCTCTGCGCGTGGTCCCTGCAGCGGATGGGGAATTTTTCCATCGACCGCGAGGGCAGCGACAGGAAGGCGATGGCCGCCGCGATCAACGTGCTCAAGCAGGGCAAGCGCGCGCTGAATATTTTCCCCGAGGGAAACGTGTATCTCACCAACGATCGCGTCACCCCGTTCCTCGACGGCGCGGCGTTCATCGCGCTGAAAGCGCAAGCGGCTCTTGGCGAAGTGCCGGTGATGATCGTTCCAGTCAGCCTGAAATTCACCCACCTCAGCACTCCCCGCGAGGCGATCACTGCGCGGATGCGCCGGCTCGCTGCGGATTCCGGGCATTCGTTTCCCGCAGGCGCGGCGGACGATCCAGTGCCGGCAGTGCTCGGCCTCGGCCAGCACATCGTCGGGAAATATCTGGAGAAACACGGCTTCTCCGGCGGTACGGAATCCCTCTACGGCCTGCTCGCATCATTTGCGGAAGACCTTGTCGGCGATGTCGAGCAACGGCTAGCAATCCCCGCGCCGGAGGACACCGGACTGCTCGGGCGCATCACAAAAACCCGCACTAAAATCCACCAACTCCGCACCGACGGGGCTTCAGATCCCCATCCGGAAACCGATGGCATGGCGGATCGTGCCATCCTCGCGCTGCGCCTCCACGGCTACCTCGCGCCATACCTGACCGAGCGCCCCACCATCGACCGCTATGACGAGACGGTGGAGCGCATCGCCGAGGATTTCCATTCCCGCCATATGCCGCGCACGGGGCCGAGGAGAGCGATGGCAAGGATAGCAACCCCTATCGATGTCCGCGCTTTCATGGATGGGAAATCCCGCGAAACCATCCCGGTACTCACCCGGATGATGACGGACAGCGTGCAATCCGGCATAGACGTGCTGAATGAGAAGAACGATGCGCCCGGTGGGCAGATGCTGGGATGAGATCTCAGGTCTCAGCCCGGAAAAAACGCTTTTGGAGCCTGGGATGGAGGAAGTTCGCGAGCATGATTGCTAGCGCTCCGAGGTAGAATGTCGGCTGCAGGTTCTGATGTTCGCCGAAGATGACGGCGGCGGCGATGATCCCGTAGACGGGTTCGAAATTGGCAGCGAGGTTGAAGTCGTAGGCGCTGATGGTGCGCAGGAGGCGGTTGGTCAGATCTTGGGCGAAAACGGTGCACACCAGTGCGAGAATCAGGATCCAAAGCCAGTCCCATGCGTTGCCAACGAAGAGCGCGTGGAATCCGCCGGAATCGAATATGGGGACGGCGAGAAAGCAGACGGCAGTGGCAGCAACCATTTCCCAGCCGACCATCACCATCGGATCCGCGCCATCGACTACGGTTTTCTTGTTGAGAACCATGAAAACCGCAGCCAGCAACGCGCTGAGGAGTGCGACGAACAAGCCCAGTGCATGTCCCTTTTCGACACCTGCGATCAGGCCGATTCCTGCGAGAACGATCAACCCCAAGAACACCTCGAAAGGGCGGATCCGGCGGCGCGTGAACAAGGGCTCGGTGAAAGCGGTGAAGAGCGATGTGGTGGCTAGGCCGATGAGGGCGATGGATACGTTGGAGATTTTCACCGCGCCGAAGAGACAGAGCCAGTGCAGGCCGATGATTGCGCCGATGAGCAGCAGGTTCCTGACCTGCCGCCAACCGAGCCAGATCTTGCGGTTCCTCATCGCAGCGACACAGAGAAAAGCCCCCACTGCTGCGATCAGGCACCGCCATGTGATCAGCACCGGCGCGCTGACGGAGGCGAGGCGACCGAGGATGGTCGTCGCCGCGAAAATGACGACGAGAAGGTGGAGTTGGAGGCGCGGGCTGATGCGCGGAGCTTCGTTTCACATAAGGCGCGTTGGAAGCGAAATCCGGGGCAATGCCCGCAGGCTGCCAACATGAAGAGAATTTGAACCACCGGATTGCCGATGTAGAGATCGAAGGAGCTACTTCTTCCTCCATACCGGCCGCGCATTCGCGGTGATCTCCGCGTCGAGTTCCTTCATGCGGGCGGTGAGTTGGGATACTTTTTCGGGATGTGCGGCGGCGAGGTTCTTTGATTCAGAAATGTCCTCGGCGATGTTAAAAAGGAGTGGGGCTTTCTTTTTGGCAAGCAGTTTCCAATCACCTTGGCGGATGCCGTCGAGCACGCCGTTCGATGTGTAATAGACAAACTCGTCGCGCTTTACCTCGGGCTCTCCAGTGACGGTGGCGGAGAGATCGAGTCCGTCGATTTTCCTGTCTCCGGGTAGTTTGCTATCAGAGAGAGCGGCAAGGGTCGGGAGTAGGTCGATGGTGGACATGAGTGCATCGCTGGTGGTTCCCGCGGGGATTCGACCTGGCGCCCACATCACGCATGGGACGCGCTGCCCCCCCTCGAAAGTGCTGAATTTTCCTGCCCGGAGTGGAAGGGCGCTACCGCCGTGGTTCTTAAAATGGAGCCACGGGCCGTTGTCGCTGGTGAAAATGATGTAGGTATTTTCCGAAAGGCCGAGTTCCTTCACGGTATCAACTAGCC
>TARA_B110000037_G_scaffold205505_1_pt1 | contig 24613 bp, 22 predicted proteins | sample TARA_B110000037 | Tara Oceans TARA_B110000037 (sample SAMEA4397196) | marine metagenome | biome: Polar Biome; feature: [MIX] marine epipelagic wind mixed layer (ENVO:01000061); material: water (ENVO:00002006), including particulate matter (ENVO:01000060) such as... | depth 10-100 m
CCCCTCCTCCGCTCCTCCGCGTGAGATCTTCCCCCAACACTTCGAACTTCAAACTTCCCCCTTTCCCCAAAATGTGGTCCTAAAGCCCCCGTCATGACTTCGGCAGAGATTCGCAATAGCTTCCTCGACTTCTTTAAAGAAAAGCAGCACACCATCGTGCCTGCTTCGCCACTTCTTCCAGCTCCTGCGGCCCGGGACACACTCATGTTTGTGAACGCCGGCATGAACCAATTCATCCCCTACTTCCTCGGCACCGAAAAGGCTCCCTACGATCCTCCCCGCGCAACCGACACCCAGAAGTGCATCCGCGCCGGCGGAAAACACAATGATCTCGAGGACGTCGGCTACGACACCTACCACCACACCCTTTTCGAAATGCTCGGAAACTGGTCTTTCGGCGACTACTTCAAAAAAGAGGCCATCGACTGGGCCTGGGAACTCATCGTCGAACGCTGGGGCCTCCCCGCCAACCGACTCTACGCCACCGTCTACGCGCCGTCCGAAGGCGACCCCTCCGAGTTCGATCAGGAAGCCTGGGACCTCTGGTCTGCCCATTTTGAGAAAGCTGGACTCGATCCCAAAGTCCAAATCGTCAACGGCAACGTCGAAGATAACTTCTGGAAGATGGGCGACACCGGCCCCTGCGGTCCCTGCTCCGAACTCCACGTCGACATGACCCCCAACGGCGACACCGGCGGTAAGCTCGTCAACATGGACTCCGACCTCTGCATCGAGATTTGGAATCTCGTCTTCATCCAATACAACGCCGAAGAAGACGGCACCTACCGCGACCTCCCCGCCAAACACGTCGACACCGGTTTGGGCTTCGAGCGCGTCTGCTCCCTCATCCAAAACACCAAAGGCTTCACCGACTTCTCGGAAAAGCCCACCAACTACGCCACCGACGTCTTCCAGCCCATCTTCCGAAAACTCGAAGAACTCAGCGGCAAAAAGTATGTCGATGTCTACCCCGGCAAAGATCACGAAGCACTCGAAGAAGCCATCGCCTTCCGCGTCATCGCCGACCATATCCGCACTCTCTCCTTCTCCATCGCTGACGGCATCATGCCCGGCAACACCGGACGCAACTACGTCCTCCGGCGCATCCTCCGTCGCGGCGTCAAATACGGCCGGGCCCTCGGCTTCACCGGCGAAAAACCCTTCCTTCCCGACCTCGTTGACACCCTCGTCACCGAATTCGGTAACGTCTTCCCCGAGATCAAAACCCGCACCGAAATCGTCAAAGAAACCCTCGCCTCCGAAGAGGACTCTTTCAACAAGACCCTCGACCGTGGACTGGAGAAATTCGAGAAAGCCGCCAACGGCGAAGTTTTCCCGCCCGAAGACGCTTTCCAGCTCTACGATACCTTCGGCTTCCCTCTCGACCTCACCGCTCTCCTTTGCCGCGAGCGGAGCATTTCTCTCGACGAAGCTGCAGTCGAAGCCCGTATGGAAGAAGCCCGCGAACTCTCCCGCGGTGCTCAAAAGAAAACCGTCATCCGCGCCACCGACATCTCCACCGAGGCCGTCACTGAATTCGTGGGCTTCGAAAACGATACCTGCGAAGCGACCGCTCTCGAAATCCACGACGACCTCGTCATCACCGACAAGACCGTCTTCTTCACCGAGATGGGTGGCCAGGAAGGTGACTCCGGATCCCTCAACAATTCCAAAATCACCGGCACTCAAAAAATCGGATCCGCTGTCGCCCACCAAGTCAAAGGAGACCTCCCCTCCGTCGGCGATACCGTGACTCTCACCATTGACCGCTGCCTCCGCGCTCCCATCGAGGCTCACCACACCGCCACCCACCTTCTCCACTGGGCCCTTCACGAAGTCGTCTCGTCAGATGCGACCCAGCAAGGATCCAGCGTCACGCATGAGCGTCTCACTTTTGACTTCAACTCCAAAGCCGTCACCCCGGGGCAACTCACCGCCATCGAAGAAAAAGTCAACGCCTCCATCCAGGCCGGCGACACCGTTTCCTGGATCGAGGTCCCCCACGCCGACGTCAAGGATCGAGCCGACATTATGCAGTTCTTCGGCGACAAATACGGTGACCTGGTTCGCGTCGTCCAAATCGGCGGCGGCAACCAAACCCTCGACAGCTACTCAATGGAACTCTGCGGCGGCACCCACGTTCGCAACACCTCCGACATCGGCCTCTTCAAAATTAAATCGGAAGGCTCCACCGGCTCCGGCGTCCGCCGCATCGAAGCCCTCTGCGGCCCCGCTGCCGAAGCTTTCCTCGCCGAACAGCAGGAAAAGGAAACCACTAAAAAAACCGAGGCTCTCGCCAAGCTCACTGCTGCCAACGAAGCTCTCACCAAACTCGAAGCCGACACCTTCTCCGTCGCTGACGACGCCTCCGCTGCTGAGATCAAAGTCCAAGCCATCGAAGCCGAGAAAGCCCTCAAAAAGGCCCAGTCTGCGGGTGCCGCCCGCATGGCCGATGCCCTCATCGCCGACCAAAACATCACCGGCAACATCGTCATCGCCACCGAAGGCTCTCCCTCCCTCCTTCAGGAGCTTCTCAACGGCCTGAAAAAGATCCACTTCTCCCAAGCCGCCTTCCTCATCGTCGATGACGGCTCCAAGCTTCACCTCGGAGCCCTTTGTGGTGAAGACGGAAACAACGCTGGTCACGGCGCTGGAAACCTCATCAAGGACCTCAGCCCCATCGCCGGCGGGAAAGGCGGCGGCAAGCCAGACATGGCCCGGGGCGCTGCCCCCGAACGTCACAAACTTGCCGACCTCGCAGCAGCAGCAACCTCGCAGCTTGGACTTTAGTCTGAGCCGCAGAGCCCAAGCCCCCCTGCCTCATGCGCCCCAAGGAAAGACGTCGCGAGTTTCCCAACTCTGAAGGCTACCTCATCGTCCGGAATTTTTTCCCGGTCAAAGAAATCACCCGGGCCCGCGCCGCCCAGGACGACTACTACCAAGGAGAGTCAAACCGCACCCCGGATTTTCAGTGGCCCCACCCTCGCCCCTGCAAAGCACGCACCCGCAAACACCCCTACGCCTCCTTCTTCCGCACTGAGTTTGAAACCCTTCTCCGCGACGGTCGCCTCGCAACCCTCATCCACGAAACCTTCGCGCTCAAACAAATCCGCTTCTGGCACGACCAGCTCCTCTACGAAGAGCCTCGTCCTTCTGGCGAAATCGATTACCACTGGCACCGAGAGCAAAGCCGCTGGCTCACCTGCCGCGCCACCAAAATGCTCACCGCCTGGATTCCCCTCATCGACTTCACCTCGGAAATGGGCCCCATCACCATCATGGCGGATGATCAACCACGCCGCATAGTCCTCAACGCCGGAGACCTCGTCCTCTTCGACTCCCGCACCCTCCATGGGAATCCTCCCAACTTCGGCGACCAACCCCGCCGCGCCCTTGCTACCCACTTCGCCTCCGCCGACTTGACCTATCATTCGAACGGAAAATTCTCCCACGTCAACGAGCGCACCGTCCGTAAGATCAACGGCATCCCCGACTTTCAAGATCCCTTTGTTTGCCCGATCCTTTCTTGATCGCGAAGGAGCTGCTGTCCCAATGCCACACACCCCAAAAGACCGGCATCGTCCCCCAGCTCCGGTGACACCACAAAGCCATCAAGCTCGGGCAAAGGGAGGTAACCATTAGAAAGCGCCGAAAGCTTCTTCCGGATCAGCGGGAAAAGCTGCTCCTGGTGCATCACTCCTCCTCCAAAAATAATCCTCTCAGGAGGCGCAATCATTAGGACATTCAAACACGCCTGCGCCAAATAATGGGCTTCGAGCTCCCATGCCGGATGATCCGCTGGCAACTCCTCGGCTGACTTTCCCCATCTTTTCTCAAGTGCTGGTCCACAGGCCATCCCTTCCAGACAATCCTTGTGAAAGGAACACGCACCTTCGAATTTGTCGTCCGGATGCCGGGACACCCTCATGTGACCCATTTCGGGATGACCAGATCCATGGACCAAATCACCTCCGATCATCAATCCTCCTCCGATTCCAGTTCCAACCGTAAAATAGGCGGCATGCTTCAAACCCTTGGCCGCGCCACTGCTTGCCTCACCAAAGAGAGCGGCATTCACATCGGTTTCAAAAACCGCCGGGATTCCACCCAGAGCTTTCCGGAGTGGACCGAGAAGATCCGTTTGCGACCAGCCCGCCTTCGGGGTTGCCGTAATATGACCATAACTCTCGGAGTCCGGATCCAAATCGGTCGGCCCAAACGTTCCCACCGTCAGAGCGTCAGGTTGGCCATGGACATTTGTTGCCTCGGAGAAAAATCGGATCAATCCCGCCATTGTTTCCTCCGGAGAAGTGGTCGGAATCCGTGTCCGAACCAAAATATCCGATGGGCCTGACGCAAGGGCAGCCATCATCTTCGTCCCACCCGATTCCAACGCTGCTATTAATCGTCCACCCATCTCTTTCATAAAAATACTCAATCGAACGATCTTCGCAAATATCAAATGGCACTTGTCAACAACTCCAATCCCCGTTAGTCCCCCCGGTGTGGCTGACTTTCGATTTGAAAACCTAGAGGTCTGGAAAATGGCAACCGAGATTGGACATCATATTGCCGATCTCGCTGACGCCGTCGAAGCTCTGGGCAAGACGACCTTTGCCAACCGCCTCCGCGAAGGCAGCTATAGCATTTCCGGCATCCTTGCCGAAGGCAGCAACTGTCCCACCAAGATCGAGTTTTCTGAATTCGTCGGCCGGGCTCGCGGCGCGGCGCTCGAGCTTGCCAACCTCGTCATTTTCTTTGGTGAGCGCGATCTCGTCACCGAGGTGGAGGAAGCCACTCTCGTCAATATGCTCAAACGCGAGTCCAAAATGCTCGACAACTTCCGCCAAAGCCTCGAGCGCGCCGGCCAGCCCGACGCGGTCGTGGCATAAGGCAGCTAGAATTCCTTCGAGAGTTCTGAGATCCGCTTACGGGACTCACGAAGTTTGGTCACAAGCCAAATCACGGTGAGAACCGCCACGCCCTGCCAAAACCAATAGGCATTGGGCACCGCTCTAGCGACATCGCGCGGCATTCCTTCCTGGGAAAGGAAAATTCCCGATCCATAAATTGGCCAGGAAAGCGGACAGATCCCCGCCAACCAAACGCCGGGTGCGATGAATTCATCGCTGCTCACCGCAAAAATCACCCCCAGCATGATCGGAAGAATTCCAGCCAAAATCACCACGATTCCTGTCCCCTTCCTCCCAATCCATTCCAACAAGGCATTTAGTCCAAGTCCCCCGCAAGCCAGGATCAAAAACATCGCCCCTGGAGTCACTGCAAGCAATGAAAGCGCGGGAAACCAATGAGACGTTGCGAGCGAATCGGCGAAGATGAACCAACCAATGGTCCCCATCCCGGCCATCACGAGTGTCCAGGGGACCGAGGTCGCTGCATCCGATAAGACTGGAAGCTTGGAATTACCAAATTTACGCGCCCGCCGCCACCCCCTTACCTGCCCATTGCTCTCGGCGGAAATCACAAAAGTGAGCCACCAGAGAGACCCCAAAGTCACGGCTCCGTAGATCCCGATCATGATGGTAGGTTCCCATGATTCCGGAGACCAACTCGTCTTATTTGGATTGATCAGCCGACCGAACCGACGGCTAAACTCACGGGTTGGAAAGAGATCGCCGGACTCCATTAATGGAAGGGCATTCCCGAGAAGCATCAGCTGCAACCAACCAAAAAGGCCCGTTGCCCCCACCTTCCCGAGAAGGTGACAATCCACCTTTTTCCAGCGACGCCAAAGCATCATGACCATTGCCAAACTCAAAACACCCTGAGAAATCAAAGTGAAAACATACTGGGGAAAGTTAAGCCCAAAGAATCGCGCCGGCGGAATGACCTCCTGATAACCCGCTGCCAACTCCTCCAAGGGCCGGGCCAAGAGCTGAGGGTAGACTTCGTAAAAAACCGGGTAGATCGTAACATACTTCAGATAGACAAGTCCAAATTTGGCGGCCTGCGGAATCACCAGATAGAGAAGAATCACCAAACCGGTCGATGTCAGAAAGGCCCAACGCCGATTCTTCATGACCGATCCCGCCAGAACCCCGGTAAGATGGTAAAGTAACGCCCCCACGACAAAAACCGCATAAAGCTGCAGAATTCCAGAAAGAGGGACTTCACCTTTCCACACTGAAAAAGCAGTGAAGGGGAGCGTCGAGAAAAAGAGGATCCACTCGCGGATGGGAAGACCAAATAGGTAGCCCAGCACCTTGGCCATGGGAGTCATGGGAGCCAGCCGTTGGTAGTCGATCACACCTTCGTCCGCCTCCGTCGTGATTCCTGCCGAGGCCTGCCCGGTTCCCAATCCAAAAAGAATCAGCCCTTGAATGATCAACAAGGGAATCAAGGGAGCTCGGGCCACATCCGAGGCACTCAACCCCGAGCGGCCAAATCCCTCCCTCATCAGAAAGAAAAAGAACCCTGCCACAAGAATCGTCATAAGCAGTGCCACGCCAAGACCGGTCGGACGCAACCGACTGCGGGCATACCTCTTCAAAATAGGATTCGCCCAAAGCATCCATGCCGGGTGTGGTTTTTTTCTCATCACCTTGTTCATTCTGCACGATTCCCTTCTGCCACCCGGACCAGAATGTCCTCGAAGGAAGAGCTCTCTTCTTCAAACGAGCGAATTCTTAGCCCTGCATTCACAAGTTCCATCAATAATTTTTCATGAGCAACATCCTCTCCCTGAAACTGAAAACCCACCTTGCTGCCATCAACTTTCACTTCACTCACTCCGGGCCTATCTCCCAACCAGGACACAACTTCATGTGAGTCGCCAAAGGTCACCACGCCCAGATGTCGCTCGGCCCGGCCCAGCTTACGACGCACTTCCTCGGCACTCCCGCTCGCAAGTAAGCGCCCTTCATTCATCACGCAAAGCGACGAGCACATCTCCGCCAGTTCACTTAAAATGTGGGAACTCACCACAATGGTCGCTCCTTCGTTCGCGAGCCCCTGAAGCGCAAAACGCATCTCCCGGCGGGAAAGCGGGTCCAACCCACTCGCCGGTTCATCAAGAATGAGAACCTTGGGACGGTGGAGAAGAGTCTTTGCCAGAACCAGTCGCTGGGTTTGTCCACGAGAAAGTTCTTTGCACCAGGTGTTTCGTTTCTCGAAAAGATTGACCGTCCGGAGGCACTCCTCGACGCGCTCGCGTCGCGCGGAGCGTCCTCCCAGCCGATGAGTGTCAGCGTGGAAATCGAGGAATTCCCAAAGCTTCAAGTCCGATGGTACCGGCGCCAGATCCGGCATGTAAGCCATCACTTGGCGAGCTTCTTCGGCTGATTCAAAAATATCGAAACCCGCCACCGTCACCTCGCCATAAGTCGGCTCCATGAGTGTGGTGAGTACTTTGAAGGTGCTCGTTTTCCCAGCTCCGTTCGGACCAACCAGCCCGAAGACCTGACCGTAGGGAATGCTCAGACTAATATCCTGCACCGCCACAAAATCCCCATAATCCACGCGGAGATCCTTGATCTCAATTGCCGCTTCGCTCATCTAAAAAACATCCCCCTCCAGCGCATCAAACTTCTTTGGCGGTGACAGCTGATACTTTTCCCACTGTTCCGTAACCTTCTGGACCCTCTCGTCCCGGTGTTTATCAAGGGCCTGTTTTTGGGCGGGTCGAAGAACCGCCTCAATTGCCGAATCCCGGGCCGTCCGGTCAAGAGGCGTGGCTTGTCCCGTGAATCCCTCGGGTTTCACCTCGGGCCGATAGTCTTCACTTCCCCGCACCATCACTCCAAAGAGCTGCTGGTGCTGCGCGTCATCCAGCGACACGATATCATCGAGCACCTTCAATTTACGATCTGCCTCATTTTGCACCGTCTCGATCCGCTTGTCTAGTTGCTCGGCCCGGAACTTCTCCAGCTCCTCCCCTTCGAGAAACCCCTCCATGACCGTTTCGACGCCATCGAAATCACGCCAATCATTGTCGGTTGCCTGCACAAAATCCACAAAGCCACTTTCATCACTATTAATCACCTCGGTGATTCGTTCCGCATTCTTCCTGCTTTGCTCACTGAAATACTCTTTCAGCTCCTCTTGCTCGGCCTCACTGAGATTGTAGTTCCTCGTCCACTCGGACACCCGGGCATCGGCCCAATCGGCCTCACTGACTTTACGCACCCGCTCCATCACCGGAGCTACCTGTCGCATCCATGGCTTCGCACTCCCCAGAATGTCGTCAAAGCTGAGTTCCTTCCCATCCTTAAAATCCCGCGCCATCCTCTGAATCTCTCCTTTCGATGACCCTCTGTACCTCGCAACGTGTTGCGCCATCGCTTTCAGTCTACGATTCGAACGAGCCAATTGCTCCTCTGCAACCTCCAGCCTTTCCTGCATCGACCCGGGCTCCGGGCGGAGACTCTTTGAAAAAAGAATCCCTCCGGTAATCCCAACGACAAGACCAATGACCAATCCGAGAGCTTGTTTGAATTGCACCCCTTACTATTAGCAGAATCTCAAAATGTTGCCGGTATAAAGTTTGAACCGTTCTGCAACGAAAGAGCCGTGCTTCCGAGGAAGCACGGTTCGTTCAAGCATTCAGAAAAACAATTTATTCACTCGCCACCCGGTCGAATCGCTTCGGAGCAGTGCTCCCTTGCCGGAGGGTTGGTTCGACTTCTCGAATCGAGGAACCAACGTCAAAGTTGGTTACCTTCTTTCTCAAGAAAATATCTGAACCCGTTTCCCGCTACTCAGTAATGATGTTCTGCAAGGCCTTTCCCCATATTTCATAGGCAGGTTCGGCCGGATGCAAAAAGTCCGGCATCACCTCACGACGAATGGTCTCGTCCGCTTCAATCAGCTTGTCCCCGAGATCCAAAAAAGTAATGCCATTCTCCTTTCCCAGCGGAATCAGCAATTCGTTCACTTTGGCGACCTTGGCGCGTGAGCGATCATCTGCTTTTTGGCCACGGGGGAAAATCCCCATCAACGTGAGATGAGCTTCGGGAAGTTTCGCCCGCAACCGCTGAATCACTGCTCGAATTCCTTCGGCAATCTCCTCCGGTGTATTCCCGCGCGCGTTCTTGGTCGGCCAAAGATTATTCGTGCCTATGTTCAGGATCACATGCTTCGGCTTCAGTCCCCGCACCTCACCATGATCAAGCCGCCAAAGCACATTCTGGATTCGGTCAAATCCATATCCCAGATTAAGCACCCGTCTTCCTACAAACGTCTTCGCAAAGGACTTCGGCCCCATCGCCTTCCGCCCCTTCCATTCGGGCAACCCTCCCCAAAGATGGGTGATTGAATCACCCAGCAAGACGATCTCGGGATGGAGCTCGTCCTTGATCTTCATCACCGCTTCATGGCGCTTCCACCAGTCGTAGAAATCATTCTCAATCTTCGGAAGAGGAACCAAAGCACTATTCGTCGGCTTGGGCGACTTCGGTTCATCACCAAAAAGTTCCGCCAATTTGGGTTCCATCGCTTCCGCCCATGCCCGGGCACCAGCCGGCGATGGATGGAGCTGGTCCGGCATCAATTTGGGATCCAAAGTCCCGTCCGCACGATAAAAGACATGATTTACATCAAGGCAGTGGACCCATTCTCCATCAGCCAAAGTCGAGGCCAGTTCCCCGGCACGGTGATTCACCGCAAACCGCTTCGCGGCACTTCCGCGCTCCTTGCCATCCTTGCTACGATAGACATTAGTTCTTGGAAAGATGCGAAGGAGGAGAATCTTCGTGCTTGGAAGACGTTTCCTCAATAATTGGACAATCGCCTTGGTCCCTTCAAACACCTCTTGCGCCGAGTGCACCACCGGATAGTTGGCATCGTCTGTGTTGTTGGTTCCAATCAGAAGAGTCACTACTTTCGGCGATTGCCCCTTCAACTCTCCATGAGTGAGGTTCCAAAGGGTGTTCTCGGTCCGGCCACCGCTGTATCCTAAATTGATGGCCTTGCGCGGAGCATAGAACTGGTCCCAGACTTCCCGATACGCCGGCTTGTCAAAATTATGTGTGATCGAATCACCGATCATGAGCAAATCAAACTGCCGCTCCTTGATCGCCCCTGTTTTCTCAGCACGACGCTCTTTCCATCCCCTTTGCTCAGCCGCAACAGTCGCCGACCCCGCCTCGGCAAAAAGCAAGACTGGAGCTAGGAAGATCACAAAAATCAGTGTCTTTATCATAAGTTCTTACCAAAAATCTTGGGTCATTCCAAATCAGGCTCCTTGGTCGGAGGAAGGCAACGCAGAGGCAAGCCAGACTCGGCCGGAATCGCGGCGCGAATCATCCGATCACTTTTTCTCCTTTCCTGCCTCCACCTTGAGAGGAGTCAGTAAGAGGCCTTTGAACTCGACCTCAACGCCTTCGGCCTGCAACGCGATCTGCCCCTTGCCTTTGGTGCAATTCTTTCCGTGATTTACCATATCACCATTAACCCAGACTTTCACCTCGTTCCCCTGGCACTCGATCACCATCTTGTTCCACTCCCCAACCGGCTTTTCGGAACCGTCGGTGAGATTCAGGATTCGACGTGAGTCACCTTGATTGCCACCCCACTTCTGATTCTTCCCCTTGGGACGGCGCTTCTCCATGTCGGGAACCTCAATATTCTCCGCGATGCACCAAAAATCCCCCGCGTGAGTGGAATTCATCTGCACCTCGATGGAGGCCGGAAACATTTCATACAGTGCACGAGGAGTCGAACCATGCACTAGGACGCCGCAGTTCCCGGGTTCCTTGGCAAAGCGATATTCCAATTCCAGCCGGTAGTTTTGGTGGATCTTGTCCGTGATCAGGTGGCCGCCTGGATTCCCGAGACTCACCAACATACCTCCACGAGCGATAAAGCTGGGCTTGATGTCAGGATTTTTATCAGCGGCTGGCACATCGGAATGCCAGCCGGTGAGATCCTTCCCGTTGAAAAGGGCCACTGATTTGTGTTCCTCTTCAGAAAAAGCAGGAAAAACAGCAGAAAGGAAGGTGGCAATAGCAACGCAACGGGTGTGAATCTTCATGGTAATCTAGAAAGAAAACGTGGCCCTAAAACTCATTTCTTTCAAGTTGGATCGTGAAACCGGCTTCTCCCCGCTTTAAACCGAAGGAATCATTCAGTTTCAGCCTGCATCAAACACCCTAATTAAAAATTAGTATTTTCATCATTCTCTCATCTAAATATTTGCGCCTCCTCCTAATGATCACTAAAAAAGTTAAGGAGATCGATCATCGGCGTCATCTTAATGATTTAACATATTTATAGAGAGCTTTTTAAATACAAAGTTCCCTTTCCCAAGTTGATCTAGCAAGCAGGCTTGGTGTGTCTAAACCTTCACTTCTCCCGACGCGATGGCGCCGAAGTTCTTCCCGAGCCCTCGTCAATCGTTCTCCTCGGATTGGCCAGCTTCAGCCGACGTCGCTAGTTCATCAGCGAAAACATTTTAACATCAAAAAGGCGGTGCAGGAAACTGCACCGCCTTTTTGATTTACGAATAGACCACCACCGGCCCCACTCCGCTACCGCCCTGAACCTGGCGGAGTTTGGTCACGGCTTTCTTGATTTTCTCGACTGCTTCGTCGGTCTCTTCCCGGGTCGTGAATGAAGAAAAGGAGATCCTCAAGCTACTCTTCGCCTGCTCATCAGAGATGCCCATCGCCTTTTGTACGTGACTGGGTTGTTGCTTACCGGTCATGCAGGCACTCCCGGTCGAGACTTGCACACCGGATTCATCGAGAAGAATCAGAAGCCCCGCCCCTTCACACCCGTCGAAGGACACGTGCGCACACGTTGGCACGCGGTGGTCACGGGAGCCATTGAAAGTCACCCCTTCGATCTCGTCGCCCAGTCGCTTCTCAAGGTGATCACGGTTTGCCGTAATCCCTGCGTGCCGATCTTCTGCCAGCGCCGCTCGCATCAGGCCGGCCGCTTTTCCAAGACCCACAATATAAGGAACATTCTCCGTTCCGCTTCGGCGCCCGTCTTCCTGGCCTCCGCCGCGAATGAGTGGTTCAAAGCGAACTCCCTCGCGAAGGTAAAGTGCTCCAATTCCCTTTGGGGCATGGAATTTATGTCCGCTGATACTCAGGAAATCCACCGGCACTTCACGCACATCAATGGGAATCTTTCCCGCCGCTTGAATGGCATCAGTATGAAAGGCGATGCCATTCTCCCGCGCGATCCCACTAAGTTCGGCAATCGGTTGAATCACACCCGTCTCATTGTTTGCCCACATCACACTGGCAAATCCCGTCTCCGCGCCTTTGCAGGCATCCCGAAATTGATCAACCTTCATCCTTCCCTCCACATCAACTCCACAGCGATGCACCTCAAAACCCACATCCTCCATCGCCTGACACGGACGCAAGACTGCACTATGTTCGATTTCACCCGTGATGACACGTGACGTCTTTCTCCCGAAGATCCGTGCCAATGACTTGAGCACCATGTTATTGGACTCCGTCCCGCAACCGGTGAACACGATTTCCTCTTCCTTTCCTCCGATAAGCTCGGCCACCTCGCCCCTTGCCTCCGCGAGGGCCTTTTTCACCACCCGGCTCACCCGATAGCCACTCGAAGGATTGTGATAATGCTCCGTGAAGAAAGGCATCATGGCCTCTACCACTTCGGGATGCACCGCCGTCGTCGCGTGGTTGTCGAGATAGATCATTGAAGAGATCTTATCCACCCCCTAGCTTTCGGCAAGTCGATCCCCTCATGTCCATTCGCCGCCTCCGCCAAACTCTGACCTACCTCACGGTCATTCTCGCCACCTTGGTTGCAATGTTCCTATTTCAACGCTTTCAGCAACAGAAAGGCCTCCGCCAGATTGCCGCGCAGGTCACCACCATCTGCAATCTCCCTGAAATCCCCAAGGAAATCACCATCCGCCATGCCACCATCGACCGGTCCGAGGATCGCCAATTCGTCGATGTCATCCTCGCCCTCACCGGCCCCACCGAGACCCTCGACACCTGGCTCGAGAAAATCGACGAGTGGGAAAAGAAGCGCCCCGGCGTCATTCAAAACCACAAGATTCGCGAAGCTGAAATGAGCTCGCGTGTCGACTTTAGCGCCGAAGTTTACCATAAATAACCCATGCGAACCCTCCTCCTCTCTCTTTTTCTGGCCTCCGTCGGACTCTCCGCCGAAAAGCCCAACATTCTCTTCATCGCCATCGATGACCAGAACGACTGGATTGGATGCCTTGGGGGACATCCCGATGCCAAAACTCCCCACATCGACAAGCTCGCCTCACGAGGAACTCTTTTTACCAACGCCCACTGCCAATCCCCTCTCTGTAATTCCTCCCGCGCCAGCCTCATGATGGGCCTGCGCCCGGACTCGACCGGCATTTACGGACTCGGCCCCTGGTTCCGCAAGCTCGATGAGTTCAAAGACCTCACCGCACTCCCCCAACACCTGAAAAGCCACGGTTACACCACCTACTCCGGCGGAAAAATCTACCACGGAGGATATGGCCGCAAGCCCAAGGACCAGGAGTTCGACCACCTCGGCCCGGGTGCCACCGGCGCCCCCTTCCCAAAGAAGAAACTCGTCGACACCCCCAGTAAAATGAAGCTCGTTGACTGGGGCCTCTTTCCGCACAAGGACGAAGACAAAGGTGACTACAAGATCGCCGATTGGGCCGTCAAAACGCTCGATTCCAAACCCGAAGGCCCCTTCTTCCTCTCCGCCGGATTTTTCCTCCCCCACGTCCCCTGCTTCGCCACCGAGAAGTGGTATGATCTCCACCCTGAATCCGAAACCACCCTCCCTCTCATCAAGCGCAAAGACCGCGCCGACACTCCCCGCTTCTCCTGGTACATGCACTGGGCCCTTCCCGAGCCCCGCCTCCGTTGGCTCGAAGAGCACAACGAATGGATGAACCTGACCCGCAGCTACCTCGCCTGCACCAGCTTCGTCGATGCCCAGGTCGGCCGCCTCCTCAATGCCCTTAAAAGAAACGGCTACGCCGACAACACCATCGTGATCCTCTGGTCCGACCACGGCTGGCACATCGGCGAGAAAGGCATCACCGGAAAAAACACCCTCTGGGATGATGGCACCCGTGTTCCCCTCATCTTCGCTGGCCCCGGCATTAACAAAGGCCGCTCAAGCCAACCCGCCGAACTTCTTGATATCTACCCGACCCTTTGCCAACTTGTCGGAACGAAATCACCACCCCACCTCCAAGGCATCAGCCTCATGCCTCAGCTCAAAAACGCCAAAGCCAAACGCGAGCGCCCTGCCATCACCACTCACAATCATAACAACCATGGCATCCGCTCCGAGAACTGGCGCTACATCCGCTACGCCGATGGCAGCGAAGAACTCTACGACATGAAAAAGGATCCCAATGAGTGGGACAACCTCATTGGCAAACCCGGCTACGAAGAAATCATCACCGAACACAAAAAATGGATCCCCAAAGTCAGCCGCCAACCCGCCCCCGGCAGCCACTCCCGTATCCTCACCTACGACTCCGAAACCAAGGAAGTCATCTGGGAGGGCCAGAAAGTCCTCCCCACCGATCCCATCCCAATGGATCGGGGGTGACTCTTTGACCTTTCTGCCGCTGAATTCACGATCTATGGTCAGGACATGCCTTCTCTTTAGAAGGCATGATTCAGAGGAGATTTTTGAGAAGAGCGATTTGTTGTTCTGTGTCAGAGTGGCCTCGTTTGCTCCTTTTGGAGAAGGCCTTTCCAGACAACTCCAATGGTGAAGATAACGGTTCGGTGTCGCAGCAAGCATGAGGCACTTAAAGTGAGCCAAGTTGATGTCGAGGGCGAAATTCAGCTGATTGAGGAGGCGGTTATTGAACACCCCAACTTGGGGGGATCCGAATTTTCAGGGGCCCCTCGTCGCATCGCCAGTGAATGGTCGCTCATTGCTCCCGCAGAAGCTTTCCAGTGGGGTCACCGCCCTCCCGGGCAAAGCTAAAACGGAGGCCCTCACCAGCATGGTCGAAACACCGGCAGGGATGGTAGTGCACTCCCCCCTGTAAAATCTTCGATTTCTCATCTAGGTTAGGTATGATTATCGATCATGAAGGAGCATCAGCCATTTTAGATCAACTTAGGCGCAGGTTTAGGGCACCTCCGGTAACCTCATTTCTAATTTATCCACCAATGAGTTCATCATAACCAAGCCCCTTTCAACGAACATTTACAACTTCAATTTCAATGTCCCTTCAGCAAAAACTCTTCGCCTCTCTCCCTTTGCTATCCGCCACCAAGAGCGATGGTCAGGATATCCTCCGCTATCGAGGCCAAATTTATGATGAGGAAGACGAGCGTATCAATGTCGAGTCCCACTACCTCGACTACAAGCACAGTTTCGAATTTGGAACCACTCTCGGGATTCGCCTCGCCATCGATAGCCTCAGTGGACAAACCCCTACGGGCACCCACGCGAGTCTCGATGACACAGACTGGCTCTTCCAAGAAATTTCAGACGAGCGCACTGTGCAAGTAATCACTCTGGAACATGAAATCGATGATTACAGCCTAAGCTTTGAATACGCCCATAGCGAGGAATCGGATTACGCCTCCAACGCTCTCGCACTTGGTCTTAGCAGAGAGTTCTTTAATAAAAACACCACCGTCACCGGTGGGATTTCCTATGCCTTTGATCAAGTTCTTAGCACGCCATTTACCACCATTATGAGCGACCAAGATAAGGACTCTATCGACCTCTCCCTCGGGATTTCCCAACTTCTTGGCCCAAACACGATTCTCGATGTCAATCTCGGCTATGGGCACAGCTCGGGCTTCCTCGCCGATCCTTACCGCAAAATCTCTCAAACATCAACAATCCTCGTCAGCACTCCTGTGGGGACATTCCCGGTCACGGACACCTTCGACTATTCTGAAAACCGTCCCGACAGTATCGACCGATGGGTTGGTAAGGTCACCGCGAAGCACTATTTTCAACCGCTCGATGGTGCTCTCCATGGCTCCTACCGCTTCTTTACGAACAGCCATTCCATCACGGGGCACACCTTCGAACTCAAATGGGTTCAGGAGGTCACCGATCAATTCAACGTCAGTCCTTACTTCCGCTACTATCAGCAATCAGGTACCGATTTCTATCATTCCTCCCTCACAGGAACCGGGATTGATGGACACAGCGGAAATGATGGAAAAGGCGCCCACTATTCCTCTGACTACAGACTTTCGGCTCTCGATGCCATCACCTACGGAGTGCAATTCAGCTATTCCCCAGTAGACGAAATCACCATCGATTTGCAGCTTGAGCGCTACGAAATGTCAGGCCGGGATTCGACAACCCCTGACATCTTTTTCCCTTCCGCCAATGTCGTTTCACTGGGCCTCCAGTGGGAATTCTAATTCCCGAACCCGTCCACCCCATGAAAAACCAAATCCTCTCTCTCCTCTTCACCATTTCAACAAGCCACGCCCAACTCGCTAAAGGCTCAACCTTTCCCAATCCTAAATCCTTCGGAGCCACTGGGGAAATGCCCGCGACCAATGGCAAAGTTGTCCTCTACGACTTCTGGGCGTCTTGGTGTGCTCCCTGTCGCCAGGCATTTCCCGCCTACGAAAAACTGTACCAAAAATATAAAAAGAACGGCCTCATTGTCGTTGGAGTAGGCACTGACAAGAAACCAACCGATTCCGAAAAATTTCTCAAAGGGCTCAAGACAACGTTCCCTGTCGTCTTCGACCATACTCAAAAAATCGTTGCAAAAGTCAGATCGAAGGGAATGCCCACCGCTTATCTTGTCGGAAAGAACGGCCGGATCATTCACATCCATACTGGGTTCAGAGGAAACAAAACGATCAAAAACCTAGAAGCTCAAATCGCAGCCGCTCTCAAATAATTCCATGAAATATTTACTCCTTCTTTCCTCTCTCATTTTTCTCCCCTCGTGTGCCAAGGTCTCCCCTTGGGAACGCGGAAATTTGTCAAAGAAATCCATGACCCCAGATCGTGATCCGCTCGGCACCGCCATGTCCGAGCATATGTATTTCTCCCGCGAAGCATCCTTGGGAGGGAACGGGGTAGGAGGCGGAGGATGTGGATGCAACTAGAACCCAAGCCCATAAACCCATAACCATGACCCGAAAAATTTTCGCCCAAAGAGCACTTCACCTTTTCGCCAGCGGACTTTCCGTCGCGGCGCAGCGCCTGCCCTTTCTTAAGCACCTGAGCCCCCTGCTTTCTGCCGCCCCCAGTGGCAAGTTCGCGGCACCACTTGTCGTCTCAGTTATCGGCATTAATAGTCTTTCCGGTGCTTCACCAAAAGTAAGCACAACCGGAGGTTCAACGAACCCGGCGACTGCCAATGTCGGAGAAACCTTTGTCTGGCTTTTCCGAACCAACGGAGAAAAAATCAAATCTTACGACATTTCAACCCTCCCTCCAGGCCTCACCTACACGTTTGGAAAACCCGTCAGCTCGATCACAGGCATCCCAACCACTGGCGGTTCGTTCGAAATTCAGATTATAGGATGGGAAGATGAAAACCAACACGGGGAAAGAACTCCGACCTATACCTTCAATCTCGCCATCAATGAGCCCTCCACCCCGCTGGAGATCTGGACCGAGTCTTTCTGGAATAGCTCTGATTTATCCAACCCTGACATTTCAGGCCCCAATGCCGATCCCGATCATGACGGCATTGAGAACCTTCTCGAATTTGCATTCAATCTGAACCCCACACAAAAGGAATCCACCCCAGGCTCGTTCAGGTCCGATCCCGAAGATGAAACCATGTTCATCTATACTCTTCCCTTCAATCCCGACGCCGGAGAAATGATCAAATTTCAGGAATCGTCCACACTCAAAGGCAGCGAATGGACTGACATCGATCCAGCCAATTCAGATGCAGAAATTATCAATTCATCCAATGCTATTTCCCTGAAAATTCCAAAAGCCTCCACCCAAAAGAAAATGATCCGCGTTGTCGCAACAATTCCAGGTTAAGCGACCAGTCATCAATTCCATAAGGGCCGCCCAGAAATCCAGACCTCAGAAACGACCGAAGAATAAAAGCGGAAACCAAAAGTGATCGGCTATCTCCCCGACTATCGCCTGACCAAAAACGCCCTCGCCAATGTCTCAAAGTGCACGAACGTCGTTTTCTTTCGATCGGAGATTCTCGGGGACGCTACCATCACGATGGCTGGACAGAAGACTGCGGGGCTAAAGAAACTCCGGATCGCCTGCCAAAAAAGAAAAACTAGCAGGAGTCATCATCTGGAAAATCGGGCAGACTCCAGCCGGAGAGGAGTCTCTTCTGAAGCTCTTTCCCTAAAACCAGGCCCTCCCATCATGCTCATTCTCACCACCGGCGGAACGATTGATAAGATCTACTTTGACGCCTCCTCGCAGTTCGAAGTCGGAGACCCCACCGTCCCTCACATTTTCGAAGACGTCGGTGCCGAGATCGACTACGAACTCATTTCTCTTTTTCGAAAAGACAGCTTGGAAATGACCGACGAGGATCGCGAAAAAATCCGACAAAACTGCGCAGACACGTCTCATCAACAGATCCTCATCACCCACGGCACCGACACCATGGCCATGACCGCCGAAGTGCTTTGTAACCTGAAGGGAAAAATCATCGTCCTCACCGGAGCGATGGCACCCTCACGATTTCGGGTCACCGATGCCATCTTCAATGTTGGCACCGCTGTGGGTGCTCTTCAGAGCATGGCAAACGGCGTTTATATCGCCATGAATGGCAAGATCTTCGAAGCAGGAAAAGTTCGTAAAAACCGCGATGCCGGGAAGTTCGAGACTCTCTGATCATCAAGTCCCCACTTGACCCGGCCCCACGAGTCCCTTACCTCCTTCACATCATGGCAATCGTCGCAACAAACCTCAAAAAAGGGCAGTGTATCCAATACGAAGGAGACCGCGGAGTCGTTCTCGGACTCGAACACCGCACCCCTGGAAAAGGAAACGCCCTCATCGCGGCAACTATCCGCTCTTTCAAAACCGGTAAGACCAAGACCATCCGCTTCGCTTCCAGTGAAAAAGTGGACATTGTCGATACTGACCGCCAGAAGCTTGAGTTTTCCTACTCAGAGCCCGGCACCTACCACTTCATGGATCCTGTCTCCTTCGAATCCATCGGCATCGATGAAAGTTTCGTAGGAAACGCCAAAAACTTCATCAAAGAAGGCCAAATCGTCGAGATCCTCTTCATCGAGAATAATCCTGTCTCCATCGACCTCCCCGACAACGTTGAGCTTGAGATCACCGAGTCCTCCGAGGGCATCAAAGGCGACACCGCCAACAACCCCACCAAACCCGCAGTGCTCGAAACCGGACTCACCGTTCAAGTTCCCCTCTTCGTCAAACCAGGCGACGTCATCAAGGTCAGCACCAAGGATAGTAACTACCTCGGCCGCGCCTAAACACCCACTCTCCCCTAATGCCCTGTCGCAGAAATTTGCGGCAGGGCTTTTTTGTTTTGCATCCGCATCCAGTCCAGTAAGTTCTTCTCAATGAAGAACTTCCTCCTCCTGCTCTTTGCCCTCCTGATCGTTGTGATCTTCGGAGGCGCAGCGTTCTTCTTTTGGGATATTTCAAAAGGGTCCCGCTTCGAGCGACTGGATCAACCGGCCCAAGAAACTCCAGCGGAGGAATAACCCGGTCAGTCAGATGCTCGATCTTCACGAGCCCCAAGTATAGCACTCGGAAGCTGCGTAACGGCTAAAGTCATTTTTAAAAATACTAGTGGCTTTTCTTTCAAGACGAAGCGCCTCCAGCCCCTTTCCATCTGGACCGGTCTCAAAGACACTTTCCAACTCAAATTTCAGAAGCATCTCCGGAGTCATCGCGAAGAGGTCACCAACGAGAACCACATCGGAATCCTTTGACCAGGGAACGCCCGGACAGATCACATCATTCCTTGCTCTCGGGACTGGGCGCTCTTTCCGTGGCCCACTTCATCCTAACATGCTCATCATCATCTTGCAAAAGTGACATTTCTCCGTCCCAAGAGTTCTTTGCAAACCACCTGCTTCTTACGAAGGCGCTCCAGCGCCCCTGCCGCTTATCAAACCCAGTCGGAGGAACCTTACGAAGCCAAGCGGCGAGGGCTCCGCAACTCCTTCACGAAAAAGCGCCCGACCTTTTCAGGCCGGGCGCTTTGTGATTTTTTTGAAGCGAGTTTGCCTTAGCCGAAGATCACAACTTCTTCCTCGCTGGGAGGAACTTCGTCGTCACCGGATGGAACGGCAGCTTCGGGAGCAGCTTCACCACCACCCTCGCGGAGGGCGGCTCTGCGGGACATCTTCACGCGACCTTTGTCGTCGATACCGACACACTTGGCGGAGATGATGTCGCCTTTCTTACAGACGTCTTCCACCTGGTTTACGCGGCCTTCTGCAAGCTCGGAGATGTGGACGAGTCCGTCCTTACCGGGAAGCACTTCCATGAAGGCTCCGAAGGTAGTGACGTTCATGACTTTACCCGTGTAGGTCTTTCCGATCTCCACTTCCGCGAACATCATATCGATCATGTTCTTGGCAGCTTCAAGACCTTCCTGCTTGGAAGCATAGATGTGAACGGTGCCATCGTCTTCGATGTTCAGTTCAGCACCAGACTCAGCCTGGATCGCTTTGATGTTCTTCCCGCCAGGTCCAATGAGCTCGCCAATGCGATCTTGTGGGATGGTGACGGTCTCGATGCGTGGAGCGTACGGGCTCAACTCACCAGGTCCGGTGATAGACTCAGCCATTTTGGCGAGGACATCGCCACGGCCTTCGATGGCAAGGTCGATGCCTTCTTCGAGGATGGAGAGAGGAATGCCGGGGAGCTTGAGGTCAAGCTGGTAACCGGTGACCCCTTCGCTGGTTCCACAGAGTTTGAAGTCCATGTCGCCGTAGAAGTCTTCAGAACCAATGATGTCGAGAATGACAACGTGCTTGGTCATGTTTCCATCAGCATCTTGCTCGGTCACAAGACCGGAGGAAATACCCGCAACAGGGCGGATCATGGGAACACCGGCGTCAAGGAGAGCCATGGTGCCGGCACAAACAGTCGCCATCGAAGTAGAACCATTGGACTCCATGACCTCGGAAGAGATACGCATGGAATATGGGAAGTCCTCGGTGGAAGGAAGCATGGGAGCGATGGAACGCTCGGCCAATGCACCGTGACCAATCTCACGACGATTCATGCCGCCGAAGCGACCTGTTTCGCCAACCGAGAATGGTGGGAAGTTGTAATGAAGAAAGAAGTTCTTCGAATCTTCACCACCAGCGTAGTTATCGACGTAAAGTTTCTCGTCGGCAGGTGCGAGGGTACAAATTCCGAGAGCCTGGGTCTCACCACGGGAGAAAATCGCAGAACCGTGCACACGTGGCAGGGTGCCGACTTCACCGTAGAGTTCGCGAAGGTCGCGGAGGCCACGACCGTCTGCACGGACTCCTTTTTCCATGATGGATAGACGGAAGGCCTTCTTCTGGATGTATTCGAAGACCTGCTCGATTTCGAACTCGGTCGTTTTAGGGAACTTTTCCTTAATGGCAGCTTCCACTTCGTCACGAAGTGCGCCAACTTTTTTGCCGCGCTCCACTTTGGAAGCAGCGTAGATGGCGTCCTCAATACGGTCACCGGCGACGGCGTATCCGATTTCAAGGAGGTCCTCTTTGGCCACGGTAACCACGTAGTCACGCTTGGGCTTGCCAGCGAGTTTGACGAGCTCTTCCTGAGCTTCGACGACCTTGGTAACTGCTTCTTGAGCGAAGTAGAGAGACTTTTTGAACTCAGCGTCGGGAATCTCGTCAGCCGCGCCTTCAATCATGATGACGTCGGTCTTGTTCCCCACGTAGATGAGGTCGAGATCGGAATCTTCACGCTGTTCGAAGGTTGGGTTGATGAGGAACTCACCGTCGACACGACCCACACGGACGGCACCAATAGGGCCGGCGAAGGGGATGTCGGAAATTGCAAGAGCAGCAGAAGCACCGTTCATCGCGAGGACGTCGGCGTCATGGATCTGATCGGCACTCAAAAGGAGAGCGATGATCTGGGTGTCGTAAAGGTAACCTTTCGGGAAGAGCGGACGCAATGGGCGATCCGTCATGCGGCAGGTAAGAATTTCCTTCTCAGTCGGGCGGCCTTCACGCTTGAAGTAACCACCGGGGAAAGTTCCGGCAGCAGAAGCGCGCTCCTTGTATTCCACCGAGAGGGGAAACCAGGTCTGGCCCTCACGGATTTTCGTTTGTGAAACAGCACTGACCATCACGATGGTTTCTCCCATCTGGACGGTGACTGCTCCGTCGGCCAATTTGGCAAACTTACCGGTCTCGATGACCAGCGGACTCGGCCCAATATTGGCCGTTACATTTTGTATACTCATTTTCTTTGTTTGGTAGATCGCATCGGGACCCTCCCTGGCGATTTTTGTTTGAAAACGGAGTGGTTTCCCCGGTCTTATTCTTGGGTGGGAATCCCGCTCCGCTGAGGTCGCCGCTATCAAATTGCGACAGCTCTCAAAAGCAAAAGAGCCACAGTGAAAATCACCGGGGCCTTTTGCAGATTGTTTTACTTACGCAGGTCCAGTGCTTTCAACACGGACTGGTATCGGTCCTCCGACTTACTCTTGAGGTAATCAAGGAGCTTGCGGCGGCGCGCCACGAGACGGAGAAGTCCGCGACGTGAGGCAAAATCTTTTTTGTGATCCTTCATGTGATCAGTCAGATGCTTGATCCGCTGGGTCATGAGAGCAATCTGGAAGTCGGCACTTCCGGTGTCATTGTCGCTTTGCTTGAAGTCAGCAAGCTTGATTCCGTAATCGTTGGTCATTTTAATGGTAATTGGGATAGGTCGAGCCGCTTTATCGTAGCCAAACCGTCCTTCGACGCGCGGGAAATAGGTGAGGATTGGGAATAACTCAACCTTTTTCGGAGTCTTTTTGCTCTTTACTCTACTACAATTTTACTCGGATCCCATTCCACCTTGGGAAAATCGAGCCCCATACCATCCAACGCATGGGTCACAATCTGGCTCACCGCCATATCACGATACCACTTGTAATCAGCCGGAATAACAAACCATGGAGCTTCCTTGGTGCTCGTCCGGGCAAAAACATCCTCATAGGCCGTCTGGAAATCATCCCAACGGGCCCGATCCGCCAAATCCTCCGGAAAAAACTTCCAGTGCTTCTCCGGACGATCCAGCCGAGACTGCAATCTACGCCTCTGCTCATCCTTTGAGATATTAAGAAAAAATTTTAAGATCGTCGTGCCTTCATCCACTAACATCTGCTCGAAGTCGACAATATGCTTGTAACGTTTTTCCCAAACATCCTCCGGAGCGAGATTCTTTACCCTCACTGCAACAATGTCCTCGTAGTGACTTCGATTAAAAACCGCGATCTCCCCTTTTGCGGGCACAACCTTGTGCACCCGCCACAAAAAATCATGGGATAACTCGCGTGTCGAAGGGGCCTTGAACGGAGTCACCCTCACCCCTTGCGGATCCACGCGCGAAAACAACTTCCTCACACATCCGTCCTTACCGCCGGTATCCATTGCCTGCATCACAATGAGCAGCTTCTTTTTCCCCTCAGCATATAGAATGCGCTGCTGGTTTGCGAGCTTGCTCCTTAATTCTTGAAAAACCGGAACACCTTCTTCTTCCTCTTCCGGTTTCCCCGAAATCCCCAGAGTCGTCGTCGAAAAGTCATCCAAACGAACCTCCTCACCGGGCTTCACCCTACATCGCTGGGTGTATTTCTCTCCAAGCATTTCCAATAAACCTACCTCTCACTCGATCTTGCAAGGAAAAGGTCACAATTTCCAAGTTGCCCTCCCCTCCCGCTTAGGTCTCATTAACATCCAGCTATGTCTCCCGATTCCTCCGAAACGCTTCGTGCCGCAGTTCATATCGGAGCAAGTCACGCTTCCATGATCGTCATCCGCATCTCAAAGGATGGCAGCGGGGAATGCATCGACTTCCTCGAAAAGAATATCCCCCTCGGGCGTGACATCTTCGGCTACGGACAAATCCAACCTTCCACCATCGAACAAGCGGTCAAGGTCATGCGTGGCTTCCAGAAATCTCTCGATGAACTGGGCATCGGCGACATCCCCATTCGCGCCGTCACAACCAACACCCTCTACGAAGCTTCCAACGCCGAAGTCTTCCTCAATCGCCTCCAGATCGCCTGCCAATGGAGATTCGAACCCCTCGATGATGGTGAAATGACCCGCCTCGTCTTCCTGAAGACCCGCCGTCGACTCCGCGACACACCTTCGATGCAGAAGCGCAACACCATCGTTGCTCACGTCGGTCCGGGTAACGCCCGCCTCATTCTCTCCAAAAAGGGCCGCATTGTCCGATACCAGTCATACCGGCTGGGCACCCACCGGTGCTGGGAACGCCTTCAGGCTCCAGACCTCACCGGTGAGCCCATTATTCGTCTCATTCGCGAAGAAATCTCCGGACTCATTGCCCAAATCCACTACGACTTCCGCGACGAAGAAATCGAGGACCTCGTCATGATTGGGACCGAGATCCAGATGCTCGCCCCCTACCTGTCCAAACCCGACAAAACCAAATCGCGCTACCACATCCTCCGGCAACTCACCTCGAATATCGCAGCCCTGACCGAACCCGAACGTGTCAAAAAATTCAACCTCGACTACCAGACTGC
>TARA_B110000037_G_scaffold223121_1_pt1 | contig 24591 bp, 18 predicted proteins | sample TARA_B110000037 | Tara Oceans TARA_B110000037 (sample SAMEA4397196) | marine metagenome | biome: Polar Biome; feature: [MIX] marine epipelagic wind mixed layer (ENVO:01000061); material: water (ENVO:00002006), including particulate matter (ENVO:01000060) such as... | depth 10-100 m
CGCCCTGCCTACAGCAGATTTTTCACAAGAGGTGAAGCACGGCGGTATACCATCGCTGGTAAGTGCTCTGGCGCTCCATCCTGCGAAAGCGGCGCGGCCTTCGTAGTCGTGGCCGAGGGCGGGATCATCAACGCTGGCCAAACCGCTACTTTGCAGAACTCGGGCTCTTTTGCCTGATGAATGACCAAAGTTCTGAAGTGATCAGTCTCCGTAACGGAGTAAACTACTGACTGGAGAGCCGGATGCGGGAGATCCGCTTGTCCAGTTCGGAGGGGGGGGGAGCGGCGCAAATCAATGCGCCGTTCCTACCTCTATCGCTACTTCTGCTTGGCGTTGGCTTTTAGGCGCAGTGCATTCAGGGCGATGAAGCCGGTGGCGTCGTCCTGGTTATAGGCTTCCTCTTGGCCGCCTTCCATGGTGGCTACGTCTTCGTCGTACATGGAGTGCGGGCTGCGGCGGCCAGCTTGCATGACGTTGCCTTTGTAAAGTTTCAGGCGGACTTCGCCTGAGACTTTTTTCTGTGACTCGGTGACGAGCGCCTGGATTGCTTCGCGCTCGGGTGCGAACCAGAAACCGTTGTAAACGAGTTGGGCGTATTTCGGGATGAGGGTGTCGCGGGTCTGCTGGAGGTCGCGATCCATGACGAGCGTTTCCAGATCTTGGTGTGCGGCGAGTAAGATGGTGCCGCCGGGGGTCTCGTAGATACCGCGCGATTTCATGCCGACAAAGCGGTTCTCGACGATGTCGATGCGGCCGATGCCGTGTGCGCCGCCGAGGGCGTTGAGGACGCGCATGATGCCGTATGGGGTGAGTAGGGTGTAGCCGTCCTTTTCACCGAGGACTTTGAAGTCGCCGAGATTGGCGATGAGTTCCGCCAGTCCATCGGTCTGGAGGCCGATGATATCGCCTTTTTCGAAGAGGCACTGTAGCATCTGTGGTTTGTCGGGTGCTTCCTCGGGGGAAACGGAGAGCACATACATGTCGCGGTCGCGCTCGCCGGTGGCGTCATACCAGGTGTCTTCGAGAGCACCTGCCTCGAAGGAAATGTGGAGCAGGTTGCGGTCCATGGAATAGGGCTTCTTCATGGAGGCCTTGACTGGGATGTCGTGCTTTTCGGCGTATTCGATCATTTCCTTGCGGCCTGGGAATTCCTTGCGGAACTCAGCGTCGCGCCATGGGGCGATGATCTTGATGTCTGGCGCGAGGGCGGCGGCGGAAAGCTCGAAGCGAACCTGGTCGTTACCCTTGCCGGTGGCGCCGTGGGCGATGGCGTCCGCGCCTTCTTTGAGGGCGACTTCAACCATGCCCTTGGTAATGCAGGGGCGGGCGATGGAGGTGCCGAGAAGGTAACGGCCTTCGTAGATTGCATTCGCTTGGAACATTGGGAAGATGTAGTCGCGTGCGAACTCTTCCTTCTGGTCGTCGATGTAGCACTTGGACGCGCCGGTGGAGAGAGCCTTGGCTTCGAGGCCGTCGAGTTCGTCGCCTTGGCCACAATCGGAGCAGTAGGCGATGATCTCTGCGTTGTATTTTTCTTTGAGCCAGAGGAGGAGGACGGAGGTATCAAGGCCTCCGGAGTATGCGACGACGATTTTCATAAATTTCAAATTTCAAATTTCAACTCTCAAGGAAGAGAGCCTGTGCGGGCGGGAGACTAGATAAGGCTCGTGCAGAGGGAAGGGGAAATTGTGGGGAGACACGAAAAAGCCGGGCTTCCTGGTGGGGAAGTCCGGCTTGGTTGGAAATCGGATTCAAAACCCAAGAGGGTTTACTCTTCTTCAGAGCTGCTGTCTTTGGCTGCTTTCTTAGCGGCCTTCTTTGCAGGAGCCTTCTTGGCGGCCTTTTTAGCGGCCTTCTTTGCAGGAGCCTTTTTGGCGGCCTTTTTAGCGGCTGGCTTTGGCTCCTCAGCAGGCGCGCTCTTGGGAGTTGCCTTTTTTATGGTCGCCTTTGGAAGAATTTCGCCGAGTTTGGCTTGTTCTTTTTTGCGCTTCAGGTAATCCGCGCGACGGCGGCGTTTGATCTTTTTGTTTGATTGTTGAGCCATGGTTGCTGGACATTGGCTACGGCACCTAAACGGTCGTATCAAGCCGAATCTTTAATTCCTTCCAATCTCGTGTTTACCACAGAAGCCATATTGATCCGCACAACCCGCCTCACGGACACAAGTTTGATCGTGAGTTGGTTCACTGAGGAGGAGGGTTTGGTGAAGACTGTGGCGAAGGGTGCGCTGAGGCCGAAAAGCGCATTTGCGGGTAAGTTGGATCTATTTTTCTCCGGTGAAATTTGCGTGGTGCGTGCACGGAAGGGGGAGCTACATATCCTGCGGGAGGTATCGATTTCCGGCTGGAGGCAGGGACTACGTCGGCAGTATCTGACGACGCTGATGGCTGGGTATTTCTGCCAACTGGTGGAGGCTGGGGTGGAGCCGGGGCATTGCGATGCACCGTTGTTCGATTTGTTGACGCGGGCGTTGGATTATTTGGAGAAAGAAGATCCAACAATGAAGGCGATGCTTCATTTCGAGAAACAGCTTACGGAAATTCTCGGAATATCGGGAGGCGGGGGGGCTGCCGATACGGCTTTGCGCAGCCATCTGGGGATGATGCCGGCGACGAGGGCGCAGCTTGTGGAGCGGCTGACTGAAGAATAGAGAATTCGGCTAGTCAAAGGCGAGGAGTGACGTTTAGCATTGGACAACTCCCCACCAAATACATGGATACACCCACCGCAAATTTTATCCAGATGATGCAGGAGCGTATCAAGACGCTGCGAGATGAAGGCGACCTTCACGAGGCGCTACACGCTGCGAATGCATTGGTTGACAAATGCCAGCAGGCTCTAGGCCCTGATCTTGATACAATTGATGCATTCGTCACCGGGCTTGAGGTTCGCGCGGACCTGCACATTGAGTTGGGGAGCTGCCTGGAAGCTACTGATGACGCGAAACAAGCTATCGACCAGCTCGACAGTCGCCCGGACAAGATTGCCGAACTGGGGCGTCTCTACGCTCTTCTCGGCGCTGCATACGACGCTCAAGACAGGCCGGAGCGTGTGATCGATGCATGGCAGATGGCCGTGAGTTATTTTGAAATACACGAGCCTCCGTTGCTGATGGATGTCGCGGCGATGACGAACAACCTCGGCTTTACCGCAAAGGCGGGTGGTGATCTGGACTCAGCCGAAGACTTTTTCCTAAAATCCTTGGAGATCATGCATGCCGAAGTCGGGCAGAATCATCCGGAGACGGCCTCGGTATCGAACAATCTTGGAGCGGTGTATCTTGCCGCAGGTTATCTCGACCAGGCGCGGGAGATACATATGATGGCTTTAGAAACTCGTCGCGAATTGTTCGGAGAGAACCATCCCGATACGGCACAATCCCATAACAACCTAGCGCTAGCCCTTCAAAAAACCGGTGATAAGGCATGGGCGCGCAGACATTTTGAGAAGGCACTGGAGGGCTTCGAAGCCTTGGGCACTGCCTATGCCGATGATCTGGAGTCAGTGGCTTCGAACTACTGCGATTTCCTACGGGACGAAGGTGAAGCGAATCTTGCGGATGTTATTTCCAGACGTGTTCTCGAGCTGTTGGGAAAAATTTAGGGAGAGGCAAACTCTCAGTGCTAGTGGCCTGTCAGACAAAATCTGATGGATGAGTTTTTGGATGTGGTCTTGTGGGTTAGGCTTCCGGTGGTCGCAGAGGCAGAGGTGGCTCGGCGCTTTTCACCAATAGCTGGGTTGCTCCTCGCGAGTGAATCTCGATTGCCTGCGCTCCTCTCCGGCCAAGCGGCGTGTGCCCACCTCCTCCGGAGGGCATAGTATGGTGGCTTTCACTCTCTCCTTGCGCCTTGCTCTTGGGGGAAATCGCCTTCGCTGATCCGCCACTTTTTGTCTGACAGACTACTAGTTTGGTGCTAGCTCTGCGATTTTAGCTGCAACTTCGGCTGCTTTGTCGGCCTGCTTGGTTTGCGTGTAGCTTTTTTCTAGCCGGCGGAGTGCTTCGACATCGTTGGGAAATGCTGCGAGAGACTCAAGATAAGCTTCTACGGCTTTTGCAGGTTCGTTCTGTGTCAGGAAATAATCACCCAGACGGATGGCCATGGGGGTGAGGATGGGAGGCGCAGCCAGCATGGTGGATGGCACCTGCCGGTCGGTGGCCGCGCGGAACCAGTTGAATGCGGAGCCGTGTCCGGAGGGCGGGCCTGCCAGTGCCAACCGACCCCGAAGCTCGGCAGCGAGAACTTCCAGTGACCTGAAGGCACGGTTCCACTCGGAGCGCTCACCGATGGCTGAGGACACTACCTGCTTTTTCGACATTGCTTCGCCGTGGTAACTCATTGCGTTGATTACTTCGGATGCTTTGCCGGGTATCCCTGCATCGAGGAGCCTCTGTGCTTCGAGGGCGATACGAAGGCCGTCGATCCACCAGTAGGAGAGGGATTTTCCGAGGAAGGGTTTCATTTCCTCCGGGGAGGGAAGCGAGGCAAGTGCTTTTGCGGAATCGCCTTTCAGACCCCTGCGGAGGAGGACGCGGGCTGGGAGAGTCTTGCCTTCCCATAGGAGCTGGCGGGTGCCGGGTGCGGCGGGGCGCTGGCTATCCACCGTCGTGTTGGCTAGTTTTTCAGCGGAGCGGAGGGCTAAATCGAACTCCCCTTTGGAGGCGAGTGCGACGGAGCGGTAGCACTCCGCCCTAACCCAACCATCGCAGTCTGCGGGGGAGACTTCGTTTTCTTTCATCCAGATCGAGTAGAGCGTGGCCGCCCGGCCAAACGCGGAGGCTGCCTTCGAATGCTCGCCACAGCGCCACTCGTAATGCCCTAGAGTGTGGAAATACGGTGCGTAGTCGGGTACGATTTGGCAGAGCTTCCGGGCGAGTGCCAAGGTTGGGCGGAGATCCGGGGCTTCCGCGCGGATCAGAAGCATGGCGTGAACCGGGATGGCGCTATTCGGATCAGCCTCGATCAATTTCCCGAGTCGCTTCTCTGCACGTTCCTGATTAGGAGTAGCTTCTCCATTATCGTCATAGCCGGTGCGTCCGAAAAGTGCGGCGAAGATTTCGGCCTGGAGTTCCCCTGGGTATTTGTTAGCTACTTTCCGGAATGCGGAGGCAGCGCCCTTCGGCCCTTCCTCGATGTATTTTACGATTCCGTAAGCATATCCACGTTCGAGTTCGGTGCCCTCTCCATCGTTAACGAGTTGGAGCATACGCTCGGTTACGGCGAATCGGCAGTCATCGGTTTCAGGATTCGGGGAGAGTATGCAAAGCAGCATTCCCCAATGCGCCATCAGGCAGCGGGGATCCTCCTTCATTGCAATGGCGAAGTGCCGGGATGCCTCGAACTCCCAACCGCCGTGAAGGTGGTTCAGTCCTTGGAGCGTTTGGGTTTGTGCGAGCCTCGTAGCGGCGGTGACGGCGGTAATGAGGCCGTTGTGAAACGGAAAAACGGAAGGTGCCCGGAGATCGGAAACAGCCTTTGGGATGCAGGATTCGACGCCCGGAAGCTCATTGGATAACTTTTCTTCCACAGCGACATCCTGTGCGAACAAGGGTAGGCTTATGACTAAGAGTATGAGGCAGGCGAGCAGTTTCGGCATGACCGACGATGATACAGGACGGGGGATTTCCAAGGAAAATGACGCTGGCGCGATCATGGGTTCCTGCCGTAGTCTCCGCGCATGAAGTTAGGAGTAATCGGATGCGGGAAAATGGCAACTGCCTTGGTGAAAGGTGTCATCGACCAAGGGGTGGTGAATGTGGAAAACGTGATGGGTGTTGCCCGGACGGAGAATTCAAGACAGAGGTTTTCCGATGAAACCGGTGCGGCGGCGGTGTCTGATATCGCAGATGTTCTCGGTGCCAGTGATGTGCTGCTGCTCTGTACCAAGCCGCAGGATATCGTTGCGACACTGGCAGGCTGCTTGTTCAAGCCGGAGGAACCGAAGCTGTTGGTCTCTGTCGCCGCCGGCGTCACGCTGGCAACGCTGGAGTCGACTACCCCAGACTCTGTCAGGGTAGTCAGATGCATGCCGAACACTCCCTCGCTGGTCGGGAAAGGTGCGACGGCGTTCAGTCTTGGTGCACGCTGTGTCGAGGGGGATCTTGAAACGGTGGAGAAACTGCTGGGAGCTGTCGGTATTAGCGTCGAGGTTCCAGAGAAACAGATGGACGCAGTGACTGGTCTATCCGGTAGCGGGCCGGCCTATATTTACTTGATAATCGAGGCTCTCGCCGATGGGGCAGTTCGCCAGGGATTGCCGAGGGCGGAAGCTCTCCGCCTTGCTGCGCAGACGGTCAGTGGTGCCGCGGAAATGGTGATTCGTACCGGGATGCATCCAGCTGTGCTCAAGGACATGGTTACTTCCCCGGGCGGCACGACCATCACGGGGCTGTCGGTACTGGAGGAAAAAAACGTTCGCTCTGCTCTGATCTCAGCAGTCTCCGCTGCCACCCAACGGGCGGTGGAGCTAGGAAAGGCCTGAATCAATTTCCGTCTTATGGAGCGGAACGGCTAGTCTTCCGTAATTTACTCTTTCCCCATCTGGCAAAGCTTCTATTGTCCCGGCATGACGAAGTTTTTTCCTACGGTTGCGGTCGTTGCCGCGAGCCTGTTGACGGTAGTTTCCTGTAGCAGTAATAAGGATGTAATCAACCTTTCAGGCGATACTCAGGTCTCGACAAGTAAGGGTGATTCACTTTTCGCGAAAGCGAAGGCGGCAGACTCAAGCGGCAAGCGTTCCAAGGCGATCAACCTCTATGGAAAGATGGCGGACAGGTATCCGCTTGCCACTTCAGCTCCCGTGGCTCGCTATCGTCAGGCTCAGTTGCTTGAAGAAGAAGGTGAAGTGGTTGAATCGTTCGATGCCTATCAAAAATTCCTGACCCGTTACCAAGGTAGTGGAAATTATTCCGAAGCACTAGCCCGCCAGACATCGTTGGCACAGCGAGCTGCGGACGGTGAAGTAAAATCCTCCTTCGCGGGGCTGAAGAGCAAGCTTTCCACAAAGAAGGTCGTGGAAATGTTGGGGAAACTCCGTGACAACGCCCCTCGCTCTGCCACCGCAGCCAAAGCCCAGTTTACGATCGGTGAGCTTCACCAAGGAAAAAAGGAGTCAAAGGAGGCGATTTCGGCTTACCGTAAACTCGTTCGAGACCAATCGGAAAGCAGTTATGCTCCTGATGCACTTTTCCGAGTCGGCGTGGTGCTGATGGAAGAAGCGGATCGTGGCAATCGCAATCAGGCGACGCTCGATCTCGCAGCCGAAGCGTTTAGTGATTACCTGATTCAGTATCCTGGTCACTCGAAGAATGCCGAAGCCCGCCGCCTATCGAAAAATCTCAACAGCCGTGAACTCAGCCGGTCTCTGGACATTGCGGAGTTTTATGACAAAACAGGTCAGACTGAATCCGCTAAGGTTTACTACAGGGATGTGGTTAAGCGCTCAAAATCCGGCGATGCCTACAACCAGGCGAAGGCACGTCTGAAGGAACTCGGTGAGTAGGATTTTTAAGCGAAAATCTATTATGAAAGCCATTCTAGCCATCCTCTTCTGTGTCGCCCTCAGCTCCTGTGCGGGCTACCATTTAGGTGGAGTGAAACCTCCGTCCCTTTCGGAGGTGAAGACGATTTCCGTTCCGATGTTCGTTAACGGTAGCCAACACCCCCGGGCTGAAAGTCTCGCTACATCCGCTCTCACAGACGCGATTGTTCAGGATGGCACCTACCGTCTTGCGGACAGATCCAAGGCCGATGCCGTGTTGGAAGGTAAATTGACAAGTATTGATTACTCCACGCTTCGGAGTTCGCGTTTGGATTCCTTGCTTGCCGAGGAACTCACAAACACGATTCGCATCGAGTGGGTGCTGCGGGATGCACGGGATCCTACGAAGGTTCTCGCCAGCGGAACAAACGACGGAACTAGCAGTTTTTTCGTAGATTCAAATTTGCAAACGGCACGTCAAAACGCCTTACCTGATGCGCTGAAAAGGGCGAGCCAAGGAGTCGTAACAAAATTGGCATCCGGCTATTAATGAAAAAGATTCGGAGCATCATGTCTTGCATGGATGGTTCCGAAAGCTAAGTATTGCAAGTGCTGCAATACCCTTCCGAATGAAATCCGATACCGACGATCCTAACAATCACGTGCCGAAGGTTTCCCTGGGTGACGATTGGTATGATCTCGATACGGATTCCGAAAAATCAAAAATGGGACTTCCTCCCAGGAGAATGGATCGTGGGCTTCCTCCAAAAAAAGAAACCAAGGGGGCTGTGTTTAGCCGTCACGACCCGAAATTAGTCGAACTCTGCCCGGTAGAAGAACCCGAAGATTCTACCGATGAGGACGATTCCGGTGGTGAAGCTCAGTCGAAATCGAAACGCGGGGGGGTAGCAAAGAAAGCTGCAAAAAAAACGACGAAGAAGGCAGCTAGGAAATCTGCGAAAAAATCAGCGAAGAAGAAGGGAGCCGAATCACCGCCACCTAGTCTAAACGAGGTTGAGGAGGAATCCGTCCTGCCGAAAGAAGAGGATGACATCCGTTTACCTCCTGCTCCTTCCGGGAAGCCGAACCGGGTGAGTCACAGCATCGGTGGGGGCGATGCTGTCGATTCCGATCCTAGGCCTGCCACTAGGCCGATTCAGAAAATTTCAAGTAATCTGAAGAATGACCGAAGCGGAGGAAGCGATGAAGATGTGGCTAGGATGCGGCGCCGCTTTGTCAGGGGCGAACGTCAGGATTGGGGGGAAGAGAAAGGGAGGGGCTCGTCAAATTGGATGATTTACACAGGGGTGGGAATCATACTTCTCGTGATTCTAACCGTCGCTCTGAATCAAACGGGTGGGAAGAAAAAGACGCGCGAATCCGATAAATCTCTCTACAGCCAGTTGGAAGTGACCGAGGAAAAGTCCGTTGAAGAAACCGACGACCTCGAGCTGTTGGAAATATTTACCAACAGCAAGCAGGAAGCGAAGGAGATGTATGGAATATTCGCAACTGCCGCCACGCCCGCAGATCTTTCCGAATTCCTTTTCAATAAGGATCAAGTTCTTCCGATAATTGAGAAGAGATGGAAACCGCTGGGTGTGAAAGAGGGCTGGGTTCCCGGGGATCAGGCAGTATGGGCTGTTCACGATCGTAACGGGCAGCGTTACGGGGTGCTGAAAGGCAGTCATCCTGACTTTACTGGTTTCTACGCCTACTTTCGGAAAGAGGGGGACGGTCTGAAACTCGATTGGAAAGCTACGGTTGGCTACGGCACATCCATTTTTGATGAACTGAAGACCGGAGTCGGTGACGGTGCTGAGATTCGGACATTGATTTCCTTGACAGACTTCTACACCTTTGCGTTGCCGGAGGAAAATTTTCGCTCTTTCCGCCTGATGTCTCCAGATGGAAATACCAATCTCTGGGCATACACCGAGAGGGACAGTGAGCTGGATCAGACACTGATGAAGCTTTACATTCCTAGCCAGATTACAGGGGAGGCACTGACGAAGGTGCAGGTTGTCTTACGGATGGAACCCGGCCCGGAAAACGGTCTGAAAAACCAATGGCTGATCCGAGATTTTACCCGCTTGTCTTGGCTTGACGAATTACCAAAATGACAAAGTCTACGAAACAGGTTTGGTACCACTGCGGTAGATGCGGCTCTCTCTTTGAGGCTGCATTTGGATACGACGAAGCTCGGGTCTGCGGTGTTTGTGAAAAGACACCTAGAACGGTTGTATGGCCTGCCAGGAAAAAACCGGAAAAGGATACCAATCCAGATCAAAAGGCGTTTTCGAAACAACCTGAGGCGATGGTCGAGGAAGATGGGCGCCGCGCCGTGAAAAAAACACGTAAGGGGAGCGTGATGATGAAAATTGTCATCGTCTGGACTTTCCTGATGCTTTTGGCCGTGTGGCTTCGGCACCATTACACGAAGACTACCACAGAAAAGGAGAACCTAGAACTGGTCGCTTTACGGATGACGAAGGGAACACTTGCGGACGAAAATATCGCGCTGCTCAATAAGGCTCTTCCGGATTGCCACCGTGCGCTCGGTGGGTTCCTTTCCGCAGGAACTCCCGAGGGGCGTAACCAGTTTGTTGTCAATCCGATCGAAACTGCTGGAAAAATGGCGATTTTCTATCGTTTTAATCCATTTCCCAAGGTCGATGTCAATAATCTGCAACGCACCGGTCAGGAAGTCATCAAGGTGGGGGAGACGTGGATGCTTCTCACTCGCTGGAAGGAAAAGGACGGAGTGGAATTCGATGCGATATTCCGTAGGGATTCCGGGACTTGGCGGTTGGATTGGAACCATTTCAGCCAGTATAGCCAGTATCCTTGGACTCTTTTCCTAGCTGGTGAAGGCTCGGCTGAGGCAGAATTCCGTCTGCGTGCTCGTCAGAAACTTTCTGAATCAGATTCGGAGCGGATTGGCTCGCGCATCATCTTCACGATGTTCGCCCCAGTGTTCGGTAAGGCTGATGAAGCTGGAATGGATTCCCCGGATTTTGTGATCGACAGGCAGAGTGATGAAGGACTCCTGATTCGTGCCGCCTTGACAGGCCGGGCCGATGGTAAACGGCCTTTCGGACAAACCATGCCGCCCCTTGAATCGACTAGCGAGATCCGCCTTCATGTCCGGGTGAAACGCACTGAATTCGGAGGCAAGCGAGCTTTTATCCTGGAAAAAGTCATCGCATGCCACTGGATTGATAGTGAGGAAATCGGCTACGATCTGGAAGAACTCAAGGACGACCTTTTCGGGAACTAACCGGTAAGTAGTATCGACTACAGGCTCATCGCCTTGCGCATGTAGGGCAGGGGATCGGTACCGGGGAACCAGTGCTGGAACGCGATTGCACCTTGATGAATCAAAAGGCTGAGGCCGTTGTCGGTATGGCATCCTGCTCTGCGGGCAGAGGCAAGGAATGGCGTTTCCGGTGGCTGGTAAATGGTGTCGTAAGCACAATGGTGTGGGAGAAAACAGGCGTCGGGAATCACCTGTGGATCCGTCGATTTCAGTCCAAGTGAGGTGGTTTGGATAAGTAACTCCGCATCGTGGCAGGCACCTTCAAATCCTGGATCATCGAAATCCAGGGTGAAGATATCCGTTTCTGGGGAGATGCGTTCGAGGCGTCTTGCGAGAGCCACGATCTTATCGAGGCTGCGGTTCACAAGGGTAAGTTGTTCTGGTTTTGCCAATGCGCATTGGGTGGCGATCGCCTGACCGGCTCCACCGCCCGCACCAAGGATGAGTGTGTGGGTTTTTCCGAGATTCAGGCCGAATGCGCCCGAAACAGCCTGCATGATGCCCGGACCATCCGTATTGTATCCACGGCTTCCGTTTTCGCCAAATACGACCGTGTTTACCGCTCCGAGGATACGCGCTTCTTCTGCTACTTCATCACAGTTGTCCAGAGCCTCGAACTTGTGGGGCACGGTAACGTTGCAACCTATGAAACCGAGTTCCCTCATTTTTTGGAAGGCTTGGGGCAGACGTCCCGGTTCGACCTCCAGGCGGATGTAGGAACACCCGATTCCAAAGGCATCGAGTGCGGGTTGATGGAGCTCCGGGGAGGCGGAATGGGCGACGGGGTAGCCGAGAACCGCGAGTTTTGCGGGAAGATCGGCGTTGGCTGCCTGTTCGAGCGTTGCTATGGTATAAACGGGATTCATCGGTGGAAATGTGTCAGGTAAGAGGACTGAGAGAGCGGATACTTTCGCGTAACTGGCGGGCGGACCATTGGCCGGGGGCGGTAGCTTTTTTCCCAATGAAACCGTAGTTCAGAACACTACCGGCTTGGGCACAGAGGAGGCGGGAAACCGGGGCGAGGGCACCCATCCCCATGGTGGAAAGGGGGATGCCTTGGTCGCTGATTTGGAAATGAGCAAGTGCTGTTAGGTCATCCATCGTCCGCAGTTGCGCGGCGGCCTTGAACGCGCTTGCCCCTGCTTGTTTCGCGTTTCTTGCGTTGGCGGCGAGCTCTTCGGGTGGGGGAAGCTTCCCGAAATCATGGTAGGAGGCGATCCAAGGCACGCCTTGTGAGGAAATTTCAGAGATGAGTTCGGACATGGAGTCGGCGTTCCTAGCCTCGATATCGATGATCGCAGCATCCGGCAGTGCCGCCCTGATAAGTTCTTCGCGTGTTTCTGAATCAAGATCGAAGGGGGAACCCTCCGAGTGACACCGCGCCGTGAAGAGTAGGGGGAATTGGGTTAGGTGTTGCCAAAGTCTGGTGCCTTGGGTGGAAAATTCAGTGTGGAATAGATCGAGTCTGACCTCGGCGATATCGCATTGATCCGCAAGGGATTCCGGGGTTGCCGAGGCGAGCGATTCGGCATCGCCAAAGCTGCCAACTACTAGGGCAGTAGGATTTGGAAAGGTGAATTGCGGGCGGGGCATGAGTCTAGTGATGGGTGGCGGAGAGGATTTCGTCAATCGCTTGTGCAGACTGTGACGCTTCCCCGGAGAAAAAGTTGCAATCTTTCATCCTTTTATCTGGTCAACCCGCCCCCCGATTCCCTAGTTTGTAATGAAATTCCAGCCACATGAGAACAATCCAACTTACCATTATCTCCGCATTCACCTTCGCCGCGCTCGGAGTTTTCTCCGCGCCGCTGGCGAACGCCCAAAAATATAAAGTGGATGCAGATAAACCCGAGTTTGATGATCTGCGCTCGCCCGAGTTCGGCGGTGGAAAGCAGAAGGCATTTAAGCCTAAGGAATGGCTTGAGATCGAGGCATCCTTCAAGGTGAAAATGTCGCCCGAGCCGCCTTCGAAAACGGCCGAGCGAATTCTTGTGAAATGGTATGTCGCGGTCGAACATCCCGACAAGAAGGGTGCCTTCCTTCTCCTCACTAAGGACATCACCTATGTGAACATCCCTCTCGGTGAGGAACTTTTCACTTCCGTCTACCTTTCGCCGGCTTCGGTAAAGCGTCTCACCGGCTCCGATCGTGCCGGCAAGAAAGCCGTTCACCTCGTCGGCTATGAGATCCTAGTGAACGGAGCGAAGGTCGCCGAGAAGTCGAATAAGGAAAAGCCCGGCTGGTGGAACACCGCCTCCAATAAAATCTCACGTAGCGACAGCGTGCCTCTTCTCGATAAAAGCGAAACCGTCTTCGCACACATGTGGTGGGATCGCTACGCGGAAATCCTCAAGGAACGCCGCTAATCGGGCGTTTTCCCGTTCGGCCTCCTCTCGTCCGCTCTTTTCCCATTCCACTTTTTAAACGCTTCACTGATCGCCCCACACCATGGCAGATACCCAGACTACCGTCGCCCTTAACATTGGCTCTCAACGCATCGGAATGGCCGTCTTCGAGACATCGAAGAGCGGAGGCCTGATCCTTAAAGGGTATGAGGTCGAAACAATCATTGCAGATCCAGCAATGGATGCCTCTCGTGAGGCGCAAATTCGCGTAGCTCTCGAGGATCTCGTGGCCAAACTCAAGGTTTCGAAATCGAAGGTTCGCTATGCGATTTCAGGGCAGTCGGTCTTCACGCGCTTTGTCAAGCTTCCGCCCATCCAGAATGACAATATCGAGCAACTCGTTACCTTCGAGGCTCAGCAGCACGTCCCGTTCCCGATCAACGAAGTTGTATGGGACTACGAACTCATCGAAGGCGGGGATGACAAGGAGGTCGTGATCGCAGCAATCAAGGGAGATGCCCTCGATGAAATCGACGATACGGTGAATCAATCTGGCATGTCGACCGCAGAAGTGGACGTTGCCCCGATGGCTCTTTTCAACGCATACCGTGCAGCATACGGCACTCCTGAGGAGCCGACCCTTATTATCGATGTCGGAGCAAAGACTAGCAATCTTCTCTATGTAGAAGGTAAACGATTTTTTACCCGTAGCGTAGCCATTGGCGGTGCTTCGATCAGTGCCGCGATTGCCAAGGAATACAACATTTCCTTCCCAGATGCCGAACACCAGAAGATCACCAACGGTTTGGTCGCTCTTGGCGGGGGCCACACGGAAACAATGGACGAGTCACTGGCCGCTCTGGCGATGGTGATCCGCAATGCACTGTCCCGGCTCCCTGCGGAAATCGCGCGGACGACCAATTACTACCGCAGCCAGCACGGTGGCAGCGCACCTACCAAGGTTCTGCTAGCAGGCGGTGGGGCGAACCTTCCTTACACCCTCGAGTTTTTCAACGAAAAGCTCAACATGCCGGTAGAGTATTTCAATCCGCTCACAAACGTCGCAATCGGCAAGGGCATGGATACGGAAATGCTCCAGCGCGAAGCGCATACCATGGGCGAATTGATCGGTCTCGGTCTCCGTGGAATCGGTAAGTCCATTATCAACATCGATCTTGTCCCGGCAGCTGTCGAAGTGACACGCGCCGCAGACCGCCGCAAACCGTTTCTGATTGCCGCCGCTGCTGTTCTGGTCGTTGGTTTCGGAATTTGGGCCTTGTTCCAGAATAAGGCTGCTGGTGATGCCGGCGAGGAAGCCAGGAAGATGGCCGAGACCCAGGAAAGCCTGACTCCTGTGGAAATGCAAAATCGCAGTCTCCTAAATAAGGAAGCCAAGTTTTCCGCAATCGCAAACTCCTACACGGCACTCGAATCCGACCACGCTTTCTGGTTCGACCTCATGGGTGAACTTAGCGGCGCATTTGCCAGCGACTCTGTCTGGATGATCGAAATGAGTCCGCTCTATGGTTTCGACCCACTCTCTGCCGATGCTTCCGGCGGTGGTGTCAAACAGGTGGTGAGCCCGGGATTCGAGAGTAGTAAAAAAAGTGCCATCGAAAATCCTCCAGCCGACAAAGCTCCGAACAAGGGAAAAGGAAAAAGAAAAGGGAAAGGGAAAAATCAGAAACCACAGCAACCTGCTGCAGTTGCCAATGCGATCTTGATCAAGGGCTTTTGGCGTGAGAATTCCCGGAGTCAGAACGTCGTTTCGGATCTGGTGAAACAACTCCGCGATAATACCAAGTCCTTCAGTTTCCGTGTTCCCGGAAAGAACGGTAAACTGATCGAATTGAGCGACGACCAAATCCTTAAAGTGAGTCTCACCGGGGAAGAGGGCGATCTTGGATTTCCGTTCCAACTCAGCCTGCCGTTGGCTAGACCTGTCGCGGTAAAATAATTTTCAACCCCTTTTTCTGAAATCCCATTATGAATTGGATCAAAAGCAACCCCTTCGTCGCCACCCTTGCCGCGATTACCTTGGTAATTTGTGGAGCCTTGTATTTCGTCGGCTCCCAGGGAGCGAAGAAATATGAAGAAGCCAAATCTTCTTTCGACGAGTCCTACCAAGCTGTTCAAAAGGCAGAAAACATCCCGCTCTATCCCAAGGCAGATCTGAGAAATGGAAAGAGCAAGGCTCTGACTGAATACGGTGTGGCAATCGAAGACCTGAGAACTCTTTTTGATGGCTACAGGCCGGGTGATCTTAAAAACGTTTCCCCGCAGGATTTCACCGCATCACTAAAACAAGCGAACAATGAAGTCACAGATGCATTGGAAGCTGCTGGCTGTAAGATTCCCGAAGGTTTCTTGATGGGCTTCGAGCACTACGTATACGATCTCGCTAAGGAAAAGGCGACCGGCGTTCTCAATTACCAACTCGAAGGTGTGAAGCATGCACTCTTGCAACTCGCCGAGAGTCGACCAAGTGAACTTCTGAACGTTTTCCGCGAGGGAATCCCAGAAGAAAATGACGCAGAACCGGATATTGGTTCTAAGGATGTGATCCGCCAATTCGGCTACGAAGTCGCATTCAAAGGATCCGAGTCTTCCATCCGTGAATTCGTGAGTTCCCTTGGGAAGACAGAGCCATACTACTACATCGTGCGCTGCATGAAGGTGGAAAACGAACGCGACGATCCGCCGCAAGTTTCCGATGCAAAGTTTGAAACTGCCTCCGCTCTCGAGCCTGCCGCAGCTGCTGCTGTGGACGATCAATTCGGTAGTCCTTTTGTGCTTCCTGGTGTTGAGGAAGAGGTGCCCGCCGAAGAGGAAGAAGCTATCGTGGTAGAGCCTGTCGATTCTGCCGATTCCGGCCGCATCCTTGCCCAAGTGCTCGGTAGCGAAGAAATTATCGTCTTCATCAGATTTGATCTGACGATGTTCCTGGCCGCCAAGGAACTCCCTAAACCCTAAACCCTTTCCCAACTCAATTTTACCCATGTCTTGGATTTCAGAGAATTACGAAAAAGCAGCTATCGGCGTCGGCGCAGTTGCAGCCATAGGGCTAGCCTGGTTCGGTTGGCAGAAAGTTGGCGCAGTCCCTGATGACTTTGGCGGCACTCCTACGGGACCAACTCCTCCGAAAAGCGATCCTTCCGTGAAAGGAGCGGATCGTGTTGCCACCGCAAAGTCCTCCTTCCAGCTCAAAAGGGAGTGGCTTAAAGGTGAGGATGACGGTCGCCCCGTTGACCTGTTCACCGGAGTCCCGCTTTTCGTTAACAAAAACAATCCAAACAATCCCGTCGATCTTGCGGATCCAAGTGTGGAACCCGTCCACCCGCCAATTCCGAACCAATGGTGGATCGACAACCGGATCGACAACCGGATCGACAACCGGATCGACCCTGGTTTCGGCGATTCACCGCAGCGCGATGCGGACGAAGACGGTTTCTCTAATCTCGACGAATACAACGCGAAAACAGATCCCAGCGATGACCGCGATTACCCGCCCTTAATCACAAAACTCACCTACGCTAGTGACGAAGCAGTCCAATGGGTTCTTCGCCCAGGCTTCCCAAGCGGGAACGGTGCTTTCACATTCGAATACAACGACAACCTCCGCCGGGCAGCCAAAGTCGGAGCGGCAAAACCGGTGAAACCAGGTGAACTTTTCTTCGCGAAAGGCCCGGTGCAGAATCGATTCAAGTTCATTGGTTCTAAGAAGAGGGCGCAGATGAACGAGAGGCTCAAAGTCGAGGTCGAAGTCACTATCGTAACTGTTGAAGACCAGAAATCGAACAAAGTAGGGACTACCTATGAAATCCCGGCGATGTTCAGGAAAGGTAATGCCGCAAAATTCGCAAAATTCGACCGCACTGCGATCCTCACACTAGAAGCCCTCGGCCTCGACGGGGTGGAGATGAAAATTGAGGAAAATACCTCCTTTTCCCTTCCCCCAGATGCCAAGCAAAAAACATTCAAACTCATGGAGGTAACTCCGGAAGCAATCGTTATCGAACACACCAAGGCAGACGGGAAAATCGAGACTTTCACCATTCTCAAAGGTGCTACCGGCCCCAAAGTTCCATGATTCTCCTCAAATAGTTAAATTTTCAGAAAAAGCTCTTTCCAAATTCATTAAAAATCTACAAAACGCTACCGTTCCTTATGCAAAAAACGTCAATGTATCGCCACAGTCGTACCGCCGTCTCGTTGATGGCTGTCGCTGCCACCATGCCGCTCACCGTATCAGTAGCTAACGCCCAGTATTCTGGCGTTGCACAGCGTGAGATCATCCGCCGCCAGGCAGCCGTCGCAGATGCCGACAAGCTATTCCTTGAAGGCCGTGAATCCTATGCCAAGGCTGATTTCCAGCAAGCAGTGGATAAATACAGTGCCGCGCTTAACACACTTCCTAACGCATCGACTCTCGCGGATCGTCGCCAGAGCTACACCGAGCATCTCGGTGATGCCAGTCTCGCCCTCGCACAGAAGTTCCGCACCGTGGGTAAATACGATGAGGCTCGCACCCTTCTCGACGGTGTTCTTGCTCCTGGGGTCGACCCGGACAACGCTGCTGCCAAACAGGAACTTGGCTACCTCGATGACCCGATTCGCACGAATCCTGCTCTCGACTACGGACATACCAAAAATATTGATGAAGTCCGCCGCACGCTTTACATGGCGCAAGGTAACTTCGATCTAGGTAAGTTCGATGCAGCCAAGAAAAACTACCAAGACGTGATTCGCGTTGATCCTTACAACTCAGCCGCACGCCGTGGTCTGCAAAAAATTGCTGACACCAAGAGCGACTACTACCGCGCTGCATATGATCATACCCGCGCAGAGCTTCTCATGCAGGTTGACCAGGCATGGGAACTTTCCGTCCCTGCAGAACTGCCGGATTTTAACCCTACTGACGGCAATATCCGGGGAGATAGCGACGGTATTGCTTATATCACCGCGAAGCTCCGCAGGATCATCATCCCGCTTATCAATTTTAGTGATACCACGGTTGAAGAAGCGATTGATCTCCTTCGTCTCCGCTCTGTTGAGCTCGATACTTTGGAACTCGATCCTGATAGGAAAGGTGTGAACTTCGTTATTCGTCGGCCTCGCGCCACAGCCCTAGGTGGTGCTGCTGATGGCCTAGATGCAGCAGCTGGAGCTGGAGCTGGTGACGGCGGCGGCCTCCTCGGTGGCGGTGATCCAGGTGCTCTGCGTATCAATGAGCTCCGCCTTCGTAACGTGCCTCTTGCAGTCGCCCTCAAATATATCTGTGAAGCGGCCAAGCTCCGTTACAAGGTTGATGACTTCGCAGTCACCCTCGTTCCTCAAACCGATACCGATGTGGATCTCTTCACCCGCACATTCCGTGTTCCACCTGATTTCGCATCATCCCTGAGCGCAGGCGCCGATGGCGGTGGTGGTGGAGATGTTGATCCATTCGCCGATACCACCGGTAGCACTGCTGGTAACCTTATCGCGCGCCCTCCTATCATCGAGTTGCTCAAGAACGCGGGTATCGTTTTCTCTGATGGAAGTTCCGCGACCCTCGGTGCTTCGGGAAGTCTTCTTATTACGAATACACCTGCCGAACTCGATAAGATCGAGCAGTTGGTTGATAGCTTCATCATCCTTGAGCCGAAGCAGGTGAAAATCACCACGAAGTTCGTGGAAATCACACAGGAGAATAATGATGAACTCGGTTTCGACTGGGTCGTTTCCCCGTTCGGCCTCTCGAATAGTGTCTTCGCAACCGGCGGAACGAGCGGCAACGGTGGCCCGAGGACGGGTAACGATTTCATCAATCCGGTCAACTTTAGCAATATCCCCGGTATCCCATTCGGAGCTGGCGCGGTGAGCAATATCGTAACTAGCGGACTTCGCAGTGGTGACCAGGCGCTCAACCGGAACAGCCTCAAAGCGCTACTCAACAACCCGAACCGCTCTGCCCAGAATTCGAACGTGGCTCCGGGAATTCTAGGACTCACCGGTCTGTTCTCGGACGGCCAAGTGCAGGTGATCATGCGTGGTCTAGCTCAGAAAAAAGGAAGCGACCTGATGACCGCCCCTTCCGTGACGGCTCGCTCCGGGCAGAAGGCCACCATCGAGGTCATTCGCGAATTTATTTACCCGACCGAATACGAACCCCCTGAGCTTCCCGGCGGCGGCGGCGGCGGCGGCGGCGGCGGCGGCGCCGTGGTTATCCCTGCAATCGCCACCCCGGCGACTCCTACTGCGTTCGAAATGAGAGCCACCGGTATTACCCTTGAGATCGAGCCTACCATCGGTGAGAACGATTTCGTGATCGACCTTCGCTTCCTCCCGGAAATCGTCGAGTTCGAAGGTTTCATCAACTACGGAAGCCCGATCTTGGCGCCATCCGTCGATATTCTCGGAAACCCGGTCAACACGGTTATCACGGAAAACCGGATCGAGATGCCTGTCTTCTCCAAGCGTAGCGTCAACACGTCGCTTACCATCTATGATGGCTACACCGTTGCAGTTGGTGGTCTGATGCGTGAAGACGTTCAGAATGTGGAAGATAAAGTGCCTATTCTCGGCGATATCCCGTTAATCGGTCGTCTCTTCCAGACCAAGGCTGAAAACAGGATCAAGAGCAATCTGATCATCTTTGTTACCGCGCAGATCATCGATGCAACCGGTCGTCCGATTCGCGGTTCCGATTCCAGCAGTTCGGTTCCTGTTACAACCGACGGAGATTTCGACGGTAGTCTGCTCCCTCCGATTGACGGAGGCTTCTGATTCCAACGGGTTATTTAAAAATTCACAAAAGGGCGGGGGATATCCTCCGCCCTTTTTCGTGGACGGATCGCGACATTGTGGGAAGTTTGATCCATGATAAAACGAGCACTGGTCATCGTTATGGATTCGGTTGGCTGTGGTCATGCGCCTGATGCAGAGGCATACGGGGATACTGGTGCCAATACGCTTGGCCACCTTTACGAGAGAATTAAAAATTTCCGGTTACCTAACTTGGAATCGTTGGGACTGTTGGGTTTGCTTGGGAAAGATTCGGCTAAAGTAATTCAAGATAGATACTCAGCCTATCGTTTGACCGAAACGTCAGCAGGCAAGGATACTACCACCGGGCACTGGGAGTTGATGGGATTTCCCGTGACCGAGCCTTTCCCCACGTTTGAGCACTTTCCCGAAGATCTCATCACTGAGCTTGCGGCGCTTGCCGGAACGAGATTCATCGGGAACAAGGTCGCATCCGGTACCGAAATCCTGGCTGAACTGGGTGAAGAGCACGTCCGGACAGGTCAACCGATTCTCTATACAAGTGCGGACAGTGTTTTGCAGATCGCTGCCCATGAAGAGGTTTTCGGGCTCGATCGTCTCCAACAGCTTTGCCGGTCCGCGAGGGGAATTCTCGACCGTAGAGGATTGAAAATCGGAAGGGTGATCGCACGCCCATTTCTCGGAAGTAATTCTACCGACTTCTGGAGAACTGGAAATCGGCACGACTACTCGCTGTTTCCCGGTGAAACTGTCATGAACCGTTTACAGGGGAAGAGTGTGGAGGTAATCGGAGTCGGGAAAATCGCAGATATCTTTGCTGGCTCCGGAGTATCCGAATCCCATCCGACCAAGAGCAATCAAGAGGGCATGGAAGCGATCGACAGGCTTTGGGATGAACAGAGGGAAAGCCCTCACTTCATCTTCGCGAATCTGGTTGATTTTGACTCACTCTACGGGCACCGCCGCGATCCAGAGGGATACGCTTCGTGCCTCCGGGAGTTCGATCTTTGGCTTGGTGGATTTCTTGGGGAAATCAACGAAGGCGACTTGGTTGTAATTACCGCGGATCACGGGAACGATCCCTACCATTCCGGAACCGACCATACCCGGGAGCAGGTTCCCTGCCTTGTCATCGCAAAGGGTCATATCCTCGATGCCGAACCCAAGGTTTTCTCCGACGTGGGTGCCCTTTTAGAACGCTATTTCGTTTGAACTGCGAAGATAGGCCCGCTGGTCGTGCGGGGTGATTCCGGTAAAGATCTCCCAGGTAATGGTGTCGGCGAGTGTTGCTGCCGTCATTGCGGATGGTGATACCGCCGGAGCCCGTTGCGCCCTGAAATGCCCCGAGCTGCGCACCCGGCGCTACGCGCTGGCACATCACCGACAGCGCCCCCCAAAGCTATCCGCCACCTTTTCGCGCCATACTCACCCTCATCTGCGGGGCTGGCGATTTCAAAGCCATCTGGCACAAGTGCGCGCCCCTTGATCAAAAGTAGCTCCGCGTTGGTCGGCCTTACCCGGCGCACCAAGAAAACCCGTCTCCTCACCATGCCCGGCTACGGAGCGATCAACGACATCGTCACCCTCTGCTACCACGCCACTGGCCAACCCCTCGCCCAACGCTCCTACAGCGAAAAAAGGACGACTGCGAATTGTCCGTAGCCCAACATCTGCTCGACAAAGACGTAGCTTCACAGTTCGTCGGTGCGCTCAATACCCAAAAAAAACGGTCTACAGTCAACGACTACGGTGGCGACTAGCTTTTCGGATGAAAACAAAAACCACTGGAAGCGCGATACCAGCCTGTGGAAAGAAGACACCTCCCGCCCGCGCAAAAAAGCCAGCGGAGGTCAGGTCCTCGCATTGTTACGCGGAGCCGTCCTGCGCCTCCACGATCTAGAAATCTTCGAAAGTCTCAACGCCAGTTTCCACCACCACAGCGCCAAACCTTGGACCGGCCTGAATCTCCAGAAAACACAGCCGCCAAAGATCGACTAACCAGACAGACGCCCTGAGATGATGGGGGCTTTAGCGTTTTTTTTCCTTGCCTGCTCACTGCTAACTCACCATTTTAAAGCCTTTGATACAGCAACTTGTTCATCTCTTCGCAGCGGTAAACCTCACGTGCTCAAAAAAACCTTCAGCCATTACTGCGGACATAAAAAAAATGAATTACATCACCTCATTGCGAACAATCAGATTGACCATTCCCTTGGTATCTTTCATTTTCCTATTATTTGGCCTGAATACTCCTGCTCTCGGTCAGCTTACTGATGTAGAAGCTACACAGTTGTGGATTGACCAGATGGTTAACCCGGTAATACCTGGATCTCGGATATTCCTGAAAACAGAAAGGGATATTCTTCAGACCAGCTCGAGTACCGCATCTTTTCAGCGGGGCAGCTTGGATATGACTCTCGCGGATGGCTCGGTCGGCAAGATCTGGCGGGATCAGGTCCTCGGCTTCGAGGAGGAGTGGGATAGCGATAAAGATGGCTGGCGCGATGTGGTTGAATTAGCGTCCGAACCACCAACCGACCCGTTCAATAAGGATGCACCCTACCCCTCAGATCCGCTGGATGTATCCTGGACTCAATTGGCCAACGGATTACTCATACCTGTCGATCAAACAAGCGGTGCTTCAACGCCGGCGTTAACAATCCGGCCTATTTCCTCGCCGAATGTCACTTTATCAGCCGTACCTGCCGGTTCGACACTTCCTCGCTCGGTGCAGTTCAATGATTACTCGACCCAGTTTTACTTCATCAATCCCGCTACTTCGAACTTTGAGGTATTCGGACTCTCGCTATACAATTACCAGAAGGAGTATCCGACTCCTGCGGATGTTGGGGAAATAGAAAGCGATGTGCTACCTGGTGTCTACCAGGTGCAATATCCGACCATAGCTAACCCATCCGGCAGGACGGGTATATCGTTGCCTCATAAGCTGGTGCCGAATGGCAGCTTGACGATAGGAACCTATAAAAAACCGACATGGCTTTTGAGATCCGCTACGACCATCGAGCGCTTTAATGAGGATCCGGTGCAGCAAACCTGGGTAAATGGTAGCCTCCGCTTCGACCCGGAATTACCCACCACTTTCACATGGGACGATCTCGTAACGGATGGCTTTGCTAGCAGATCAGACCAAATGACCATCTCGATCGAGGACGGTGGTAACAACACGATCTGGCCGCCAACCGGCGCTGCCGTGGTTGCTTCCATTACCAATCCACAGGCAACGCTGTTAATGCTGGGGCTGTTACCACCGCTGGATTTATCCAGTGGGCCAGCGTCTCTCAATGCATTCATGGTGTTCCAATATTCACGCATTACCAATGCCGGAGCCAATGGCGACGTGTCAACGGTCACTCTCCGCGTACCAATTGAAATGATGCGGAGCTACGCCTCCTATCGAAAAACTACCTTCCCTGGCGCTGCTGGCCTGAATGATTCCATCTCCGGTCCAAATGCAGATCCGGATGGCGATGGTCTGACCAACCTGCAGGAGTTTAACCAAGGGGGGGATCCCGCCGTGCCGCCCATTGCTGTTTCAAATCCCGTCAGCACGAACACCATTCAAAGCTCTTTTAGTTGGACTACCATGTTGGGTGCCACGGAGGTGAAGGATGCTGCCTCCCCCATTAATGTGACGGTAATTGAACGCGGGTTTGTTTATGCACCTTCATCCATCAACCCATTCCCACTCATTGACGGCCCTGGGGTAAGCCGGGTCGTGGAAGAGGCACCGACTACTAACGACGCGTTCACGGCTCAGTTGAACGGACTCTCCGCCGGCACCCAATACTCCTTTCATGGCTATGTGATCACGGATCGCGGCACATTTTACAATTCTTCGGTCTCGACCTTCTCTACGCCCGAACTTCCACCCGTCACGATTCCAACGGTAACTTCTCCGGTGAGCAGCAACATCACGGGGTTCACTGCGACGTTGGGCGGGAATGTTACAAGTGATGGTGGTTCGGGCGGGCTATTCAACCCTTTGACCGAAAGGGGGGTGGTATATTCCCTGACCAGCACCAATGATAACCCTTTCAGGGGTGGTGTCGGAGTGACGCCGATTAGTGAATCGACTGCCGCCACTGGAGTCTTTACGTTGGATGTCGCGGGTCTGGTACCTGGATCCACCTATTCATTCCGGGCATATGCCATCAATGGTGTGGGTGTGAGCCACACTTCTTCCATAGGGACATTCAGCACCCCGGGTGCTCCCACGATCACCTCACCGACCAACACGGATATCACCTCAACTTCCGCAACTCTTGGCGGCAATGTGACAAGCGATGGCGGTGCAGTCGTTCTGGAGCGTGGAGTGATTATCACCCCTTCAACAGGGGCGTCGCCCAATTTTGTCGCCGTGTCAACCGGCACAGGTGTTTTCACCGTGAATGTCACGCTTTTGCCTGGGACAACTTATTTATTCTCTGCCTACGCTCGCAATTCGGTCGGTACAAGCATGAGTCCATTCGTTAGCTTCACCACTCCGGGTACTTTGGCCACGTTGACGAATCCGACCCTTTCGGACATCACTTTGAATTCGGCAACCTTGGGCGCAGAAGTTACCAGTGACGGGACTGCAGCTATCCTTGAACGTGGTTTTGTGTATTCCGTTACGGCTTCCAACAGTGACCCTACGATCGGTGGTATCGGCGGGGTGAT
>TARA_B110000037_G_scaffold51020_1_pt1 | contig 24556 bp, 22 predicted proteins | sample TARA_B110000037 | Tara Oceans TARA_B110000037 (sample SAMEA4397196) | marine metagenome | biome: Polar Biome; feature: [MIX] marine epipelagic wind mixed layer (ENVO:01000061); material: water (ENVO:00002006), including particulate matter (ENVO:01000060) such as... | depth 10-100 m
TTCCTGTTTTGACGTAAAAATTGTTCCTTTTCTGTAATTGTGGCTAAGACTTCTAAAATTTTATCGTAATTTTTACTAAAGTTATTCATGATATTTAATCGATTGATTATCAACTAAATATACGCCTTTTAATAGTCAAATGAATAACTTTTTTTAACTATTTATAATGCACAACGGGTCTAGTTAACCTTTTTTGAGGGTCGACTAGATATAAGGCCTGAGTAGCATTATCAATACTTACGCTAGTACCAAGAAAAACTGTATTGATTGGACCAAAACGTAATGCTACAGTTTGAATTTTTTTATTTAGATCATGCTATGCCATTATCTGTTCAGTCATTACCTTACTCATATGATATGATAAATCAACATCTTTACATTTCAAATCGTCAGCTTTAATATATTGGGAAACAACTTTTTGGTCTTCAGTAATAGGGAGTTGAAACGGAATACCTTTTTCAATTCCATAGATAGTTGTTGAAACGCCAGTAGCCAGTTCTTTCCTAAACTATTTTCTTATGAATAAAGATATAGAAATTTGTGGAATAGACATTAGTTGAGTTTTTAATAAAAGTTGCGTGAGTAGTTATGGGAGTCACGGCTTATTATAGTTATTCTTTAGTTCAGTATTTGTATAAACAAGAGTCTTAAGTTTCCGCTGTTAATCCTTTTCAGCACAGCAATTTATTCAAATAAAATTGGCAAAAGTTAAAACAACTATAAGCGTTGCTAAGCTATTTGTGATTATGAACAAATGAATGAATTATCCATGAATACTTCTTTGACCAATGTTTAATGGGAATGTTTTCAATTATTAGAGGCATATTTAAAAAAAAACAGCCACAAAGAATAAATTACATATAGAAGATGCCCTAGGAATCCTACTAAAGTTTTGTATACCTTTCATTAAAGTGAGATTTAATATAGTTTAGACTAAACTATGTATTTTTTTACGGAATTGACACAAATATTTTACGATTGTTTACTTTAACTGACATATTTGCTGATTAAGTTTTTTTTATAAGATTATTTTGAATAAGGCTCTAAAGTTACACTTTGCTCTCAGTAAAGAACTATAGAGCCGTTTTTACATTTTAAATGTATTAATTTATAGGTTTATAAACTTTTATTCCAGTTTTTTAGTTTTTTGGCTTGATTTTGGTGGCTATTGTTGTAATAAGTTTAAATTAAAATATTTACTGCGTAAGAATTATGCAAAGAATGTTTTTTAAAATTAAAAATTATAGTATGAGTCAAGTTAAAGAGAACAACACGGTAAAAGTAAATTACACAGGGAAGTTATCTGACGGACAAGTTTTTGACAGTTCTGAAGGAAAAGAACCGTTAGAATTTACTTTAGGACAAGGACAATTAATACCTGGTTTTGAGAAAGGATTAATCGACATGAAATTAAATGAGAAAAAAACTATTACGGTTGCTAAAGCGGAAGCGTATGGAGAAATTAATGATGATTTAAGACAGGAAGTGAAAAATACTGAACTTCCTCAAGATATTAAACCCGAAGTTGGTATGGGACTAACTTCTAAGTCTCCGGATGGACAAGAAATGAAATTGCATGTGGTTGAAGTTAAAGAGGAAAGCATTGTTGTAGACGGAAATCATCCTTTAGCGGGTAAAGATCTTATTTTTGATCTCGAAGTAATAGCGATTAGTGACGCTGAAATTATAAAATAAGTTACTTATTTTTGAATTACCTGACAGCCTTTAGATTAGTACAACAAAGGCTGTCAGTATTTTATAAACTAAAATTCCCATATGTGAATATATAGAATTTGTTACAATGGAAAACGATTACATTCTTCATTGGGCTATAAAATCGCAGTTGAAGTTGAACTAGAATTTAATAAATTAAAAGGTGTTGCATAGGTCTGAGAAAAAAGGCTCTACTTCTTGTTGTAAGTTCAATTACGGTTATTTTGTAAATAGAGACTTGTTCTCTTTTCCTTACTTTCAATGAGGTTAATCCATTTTTCACGATAATTCAGCTAGTTATTATTCCTATTCTACTTCGTTATCAGAATATATGTGCTTGATTTCTTGTCATGTAGAAATGATTTTTTGGCTTTTTTTAATGTAGATTTAAGAGTAATAATTATTGGTGATAAAATAAAAATTGTAATTAGAACAACTATAGAGAATAAAGAAAAAAGCAATAAAGCGAATGATGTTTTAATGTTCCAAAATAATAACGTAATACTTACTTCATTCGTATTTTGAAGTGTGAATATAAGAATAAGTGTGGTAATTGTTACTATCAAATAAGTTGAGTGTTTCATTTTTCTATAATTTTATTAATTGAATTCATTTTTATTTTGAACGTATATAATTTATAGTTTAAAGTTAGGTGTAATCTAACTTTATTGCACTTTTTGCCGCGCTCTTTGGGTACGTTACTTTCATAAAGATGTGGTCTAGATAGAACTCAACTTTTAAAACAGTACTAACCCTTTCAGTCATTGTATTTTCATAACAAATATTTCTTTTGTTAGACTAATAGTTATCTTTTTTCTCTTTTAGTATTTGTGTGTTTAAATTACTGCAATATTGAATGCTACTATCAGAATATTATATAGGATCTTCACTATTTTTAGTCTTGATCTTTCTCTCTTTATATCAAGACAAAGAGAAATAAAAAAAGAGATATGAGTTTTAACTAGATTCCTGCCTAGGTAGAAAAGACAACTACTCCGAATCAGATGCATCAGCAAAGTAATATTAAAACCTATAAAAACAAAAAATCTCAGTGACTTAAAACGTTATGAGATTTAAAATTTTTTTTGTAAAGACCTTAAGCGGTTATTTAAGACTAGTCAAATATTCAAATAGTTACTCGAATTATTTCAAAATTAAAACAATCGTTTTTCTTACTTTCGCCTCTTTATTTAATTAAAGGATAATTATATGCAAAAGAGACTACTCGTATCGTTGCTTTTTTTGAGTTGTGGTTTGTTCGCACAAGAGCAAATTTCATTCGAAAATTTAAACGATTTTAAGGATCAAGCCGGAAACTGGCAAATTGTTGGTGATGTAACCGTTAATAGAGGAGTTGACGTACACCACGAACCAACAAAAGAACACGATACTAAAAAGAAAAAAAAGAAAAAAAAGAAAAATGAACCAGCGCCTTTAAAAGCGGTTGAGTTCTCTCCGGGAACTGGAATTGCATTAAATATTAATAGTGAAGAACAAAGAGATGCTTTAGTTACTAATTGGGAGCATGGAGATATTAAATTTGAAATAGAAGTATTACTTCCTAAGGGTTCCAACTCCGGAATCTATTTACAAGGTAGATATGAGTTTCAATTGAGAGATAGTTGGGAAGTGAAAAGTGCTCTAATGTCAGATATGGGAGGTCTTCATAATAATTGGGAAACTGCTGAGGATAAAATATTTAGAGGTATTCCACCAATGAGCAATGCCGCAAAAGCACCGGGTTTATGGCAGAAAATTAAAATCCATTTTCAAGCACCTCGTTTTAACAGTGCTGGTGAAAAAATTGCCAACGCTAAATTTGTAACGGCCGAATTAAATGGAGTACTCGTTTTAAGTAATGTTGAAGTTCCAACGCATACTGGCGGACCCATTGAGAAAAATGAAGTAGCTAAAGGGCCTTTATTAATTCAAGGAAATCATGGACCAGTTGCCTTACGGAATTTTAAATATCAGTTGCTCAAAGAATCTTCAGTAGCGTTAAGTTCACTTTCCTATAAAACGTATAAAGGAGATTTTCAAGATCTGAAAGATATCAGCGATCATTATAAAGTTGCTCAGGGGCAAGCTAATAAGATAGATGTTAACAGTATTGGTGAAGAAGACGAATACGGTATTATGTATGTTGGAAAAATAAATATTGAAGAAGAAGATACCTACACGGTGAGTCTTGGTTATACAGGTGGCGTTAAGTTAATTCTTGCAAATAAAAAATTGTTTGAAAACAATTTGCCGGATGGTGAAGGTCTCCTACAAGAAGAAATTAAATTAACAAAAGGAAGTCATTCTTTTATTTTGATTAATATTAAGTCTGCAGCATGGAGAGCACCAAGATTAGGGATGACTATAGAAAGTGCTGTTACAAATCCAAAGTCGTTTCATGTATTAGATTCCGATCCTCCTAGAGTGAATTCAACCTCGCCAATTCTTGTGGATGCGGAAACGGAGCCTAGACTGCTACGCGGTTTTGTGAGTTTTAAGGGTAATGAGAAAAGATTATCTTACACTATTGGAGTGGGAACACCGCAAGGAGTGAATTTTGTATACGACTTGGGTGCTGCAAATTTAGTTGGTATGTGGAGAGGAGATTTTGTAGATGCGACACCTATGTGGCACAATAGAGGTAATGGATCATTTAAAGCAAGAGGCATGGTAAACTGGACATTCTTGAATCAGCCTATTGCGCAATTGGAAACTCCAAATAGTGCGTTCCCAGAAACTGGTACTGCACCAAATTTCGTAGCGAAAGGATATAGCATTGATAAGAATAGCGGTTTGCCAATTTTTAAGCACGAATATAAGGGCGTTGTTATTGAGAATAAAATGACTGTAGATGCTACCGAGACGTATTTAATTCAAGAAGTGAGTTTCTCTAAAATAGGATTAACGAATTGGTATTTGAAATTAGCATCGGGTGATATACAAAAATCAGCAGATGGTGCTTTTGTAATTGGAGGTCAGCAGTATTATATCAATGTTTTATCGGGTCAAACTCCAAGAATTAGAGAGGTTGTTGGCGAATCTGAATTGGTATTGCCAGTAGATGGAACTAGTATTAAATATGAAATAATTTGGTAAGTGTTATGAAAAATTATACAATTAAAAAGAACATGAGATCGCTATTTTTCGTAGCCTTAATAGTGCTAGTTCAAGTTACTTTTGCTCAAAAAGTACCGACTGAAGATGATTATTATAGATTAACAACCGTTCCTACCCCAGAAGGGGTAAAGGTTGAATGTGGAGGTGTCTTAGCGCTTGCTGATGGAACTGTTGCTGTCGCGACAAGAAGAGGTGATGTATGGATTATAGAAAATCCAACCATGGCGAATGGAAACAAAGCCGTGTTTAAAAAGTTTGCTTCTGGATTGCATGAGCCTTTGGGATTGGCTTATAAAAATGGTGCTTTGTACACAGCACAAAGAGGGGAGTTAACCAAGTTAATTGATACCGATGGCGATAGAATTGCAGATGAGTATCAAACCGTCTATGCCTGGCCTATTTCTGCACATTATCACGAATATTCATTTGGGCCAGTTTTAGCACCAGATGACACCTTTTTTGTAACGGCAAACGTTGCTTTTGGAAATGAAGAATGGTGGAGAGGTGAAAGTCGTGTGCCATGGAGAGCATGGACCATGAAAATTACTGAGGATGGTAAAATGGAGCCTTGGGCAACAGGAATGCGTTCACCAGCGGGATACGGTTTAATTGATGATGAATTATTTTATACAGATAATCAAGGTGATTGGATTGGTTCAGGAGCGTTATGGCATTTGCCAAAAGGAGATTTTACGGGGCATCCAGCAGGATTAAAATGGGCGGGTCATGAGGATTCTCCAATTAAGATTACAGAAGAAGAGTTTTACAGTAAAATTGATATCAGACAAGTAAAAAAGAATGGTCGTTATAGAAAGCCTCAAAATATAATTAACGAAGAAGATCCTGATTTTAGATATGAAATGAAGGAGCACTTTCCTCAATTGCAATTGCCTGCGGTAATTTTACCTCACGGAATTTTAGGAATTTCAAATTCAGAAGTAAAAGTTGATGAAACTGCTGGGAAGTTTGGACCGTTTAGCGGACAAGTTTTAATAGGTGATATGGGACAAAGTAAGATCATGCGCGTAGTACTTGAAAAAGTAAAAGGAGAATACCAAGGAGTAGCGTTTGATTTTAGAGCAGGATTCCAATCTGGTGTAATGCGTATGGATTTTGACCAATCTGGAAATTTATTTATTGGAGAAACCAATAGAGGATGGGGTTCTGCAGGAACTACCAATTCAGGTTTGGAATATTTAACATGGACAGGTCGTGTGCCTTTTGAAATGAAAACAGTGAAGGCGAAGCCAGACGGGTTTGAAATTGAATTTACAAAACCAGTTGATAAAGCAACGGCTGAAGATTTAGATTCATACACAGGTTCTAGTTATATCTATAAATACCACGCCGCTTATGGAAGTCCTCAAACCAATGTAGAGCCTTTAAAGTTTAGAGGGGTTCAGGTGAGTGAAGACGGAATGAGTGTTCGATTGGTAGTAGAGAATTTACGCAAGTTTTACGTTCATGAAATTGCTTTACATGGCGTAAAAGGAAAAGAATCTGGAAACGGAATTTTGCACCGTTCTATGTACTATACATTGAATGCAATTCCTGATGGAGCAAAATTGACTGCAACTGAATTGTCTACAAAGAGATCGAGTGCTCATAAAAAACCAGTTTCTAAAAAGAAAGCGTTGGTGAAAGCAAAAACTACTGCAAAGAAAGTATTGACGGATAAAGAAGTGCAACCGCTATTGGCTAGTAATACGTGTTTGGCATGTCATTCAAAAGATAAAAGGATTGTTGGTCCTGCTTTTAAATCTATAGCAAAACGTAATTATACAAATGAAGAGATTGTGGAGTTGATTTACAATCCGCAACCAAAGAACTGGCCAGAATATGCAACGCCGATGGCGCCAATGCCGCATGTGCCAAAAGATCAAGCGTTAAAAATTGCTGCATGGATTAATTCTTTGAAAAAATAATAGAAGCAATCTTTATGATAGTTTAGAAAGCATACTTTTTTATTAAAGTGTGCTTTCTTTTGTTTACTTGTTTTGAAATTTAGACTGGATATTAGTCATTTACAAATAAAAGTTAGGTTATTTAAGATACTTTTCGATTGAAGTTGTTAAATTTAGCACCTTAAACAAATTTTTAATAAAAATGAAACTAGCTTTAAAAAATATATGCCTCACATTGATGGTACTATCTATTGTGGGATGCGTCCCTGGAAAAACTGAAAAAGAAAAAGATACTGCGAAAGAAGAATCATTGGAGTTGTTGGTAGGAACCTATACTAAAAAATCGAGTAAAGGGATTTACAAATTAGCCTTTAATCCGAAAGATGGTTCTCTAAAAAGTGAAGGTTTAGTTGCCGAAACGGTGAGCCCTTCATATTTAAATATGAGTTCAGATAGACAATATGTATACGCTGTAGGAGAAGGAGAAACAGGTCAGGTTTCAGCGTTTAAATGGAATACTGACAGATCTAAACTAGCATTGATAAATACAGAATCTGCGATTGGAAAAGGTTCTTGTTATGTGGCGTTAAATGATGCGAATAACTTAGTATCTGTGGCGAACTATGGATCGGGTGATATGGCAGTTTTTAAAAGAAATGCTGATGGAAGTATACAAAGTTCTCCACAATTTAGAAAGCACGAAGGTAGTGGAAGTTCTCTATCAAATCAGGCTGGACCGCATGCTCATTATTCAAAATTTTATAAAGATAAGTTTTTATACATCGTTGATTTAGGAATTGATGAGATTGCAAGTTATATGGTTGCTGCTAACGGAGACATAGGAGAGAAGAAAATTGCCTTGAAAACAGATGTTTCTGACGGGCCTAGACATATGACCTTTCACCCTTCAAAGGATATAGCATATGTGATTAACGAGATTTCAAATTCTGTAATTGTTTCAACTATCAATCAAGAAGATGGTTCTTTGAATAGCATTCAGAAAATCTCAACTTTACCAGAAGATTTTAAAGAAAAGAGCCATTGTGCGGATATTCATATCACATCGAGCGGAAAGTTTCTATACGCATCTAACAGAGGTCACAATTCGATTGCAATGTATGCTGTTGCCAATGATGGAACATTAGTTTTAATTGGGAATGAATCTGTACGAGGAGATTGGCCTCGCAACTTCACCTTATCTCCAGATGATAATTATTTGTTAGTTGCCAATCAAAACAGTGATAATATAGTAGTGTTTCGTGTAGATCAAAAAACGGGTGAATTAAATTTTACAGGAAATGAAATTGCAGTTTCTATGCCTGTGTGTTTGAAATTTTAAGAAGAATTATGCATATAAAGAGTGAGGTTTTCGGATTGGTAAATGACGTTGAAGTAGATTTATTTACCCTTTCAAATGAGAATCGAGTTACTGTAAAATTGACAAATTATGGGGGTGTTATAACGTCTGTTGAAACTCCGGATAGAGCAGGTAATGTAAAAAATATTACCCTAGGTTTTGATAGTTTAGAAGAATATTTAGCTCCAGATTATTTGAATTCATATCCGTATTTTGGAGCCTTAATTGGTCGTGTTGGGAACAGAGTATCAAACGGTGAAATAACCGTTGAGGGAACAACTTATAACTTACCTAAAAATGCTGGAGTAGATCATTTACACGGAGGTAATATTGGTTTTGATAGAAAGATTTGGGAAGCCTCTACGTTTCAAAAAGAGAAAGTAGTGGGGGTGGAATTAAACTATCTTAGTAAAGATGGAGAAGAGGGATATCCCGGGAATTTATCAGTGAAGATAGTATATTCACTTACCGATAAAAATGAATTTTTCGTAAAATATTATGCCGAAACAGATAAGGCAACACCTGTGAATATGACGCAGCATGCTTATTTTAATTTGGGAGATGAAACAACGGTGTTGAATCATCAATTACAAGTTAATAGTTCTGAAATAACAGAAACAAGCGAAGCCCATATTCCAACAGGTAAAATGTTACAGGTAGTTGATACACCGTGGGACTTTAGAACTAAGAAAAAAATTGGACGTGATTTTCATTTGATAGAAAGAGGTTATGATAATAATTATTCTTTAAATAATTTAAATGGTGCGTTCGTTAAAGCTGCGGAATTGAGTGAAGATACTTCTGGTAGAATACTGGAAGTTTTCACTACACAGGTAGGGATGCAAGTGTATACGGGTTACTATAACCCGGAATTAGAGGTTGATGGGGAGACTAAATTTGGCCCATATTCTGGGATAGCATTAGAAACACAACATTATCCCGATGCGGTAAATCAAAAACATTTTCCTATTACTATTGTACGGCCTGGAGAGCGTTTCGAGCAAAAGACGCTATTTAAATTTTCGGTTCAAAAATAAGAAGGAACGCAATTATTTGTTAATCAGCGTTTTAATTGTTAAAACATTATATTTAATGGTAGTTTTTTTATTCGTCATTTTTTTTTGTAAAGTGTTGGATATTTGGTTTTTATTTGTAAATTTGCTGCTCAAATAAAAATAATGAAATTACAATACACTTGGTTTTTTAATTATTTCTTTTTTTATTTCTTTAGCGAGAAATAGAGACCGTGTGTTTGAATATAAAATTTAAAAATATGAAAGTCTCGAAATTAAACTCGAGACTTTTTTTTGATTTAAATGAAAATGAAAGTTGCCATACAAGGAATAAAAGGATCGTTCCATCACATTGTTGCAGAGAACTATTTCTCTAAAGACATTGATTTGACAGAATGCATGACTTTTTCTGAAATGCCGAAATTGCTGCAGTCAGAGAAGGTAGATGCCTTGGTAATGGCTATTGAGAATTCTATTGCAGGTTCTATATTACCTAACTATGCTTTGATTGATAAATATCATTTAGAAATTATTGGAGAATATCATTTGTCGATTCATCAGAATTTAATGGCGCTAAAAGGTCAGAAAATTGAAGATATAAAAGAAGTGTATTCTCATCCGATGGCTATTTTACAATGTGCTGATTTTTTTGAAAACTATCCACATATCAAGTTGATTGAAGATAGAGATACAGCAGAAGTAGCAAAGAGAATTCACGATAAGCAATTGAACGGAGTTGGAGCTATTGCGAGTTCATTAGCGGCAGAGATTTATGATCTTGAAATTATCGCAGCAGAAATTCAGACTATAAAAAACAATGCAACGCGGTTTTTTATTTTAGATCAGAAAGAAGAAAATAAGAATGAGGAAGCAAATAAAGCTTCTATTCGTTTTACAACCTCTCATGAGGTTGGAAGTTTGGCAGAAGTATTAGCAGATTTTGGAAAGTACGATGTAAACTTATCGAAGATTCAATCGATGCCAGTAATTGATGAACCATGGAGATATGCTTTTTTTGCAGATTTAATTTTTAAGGATTATAAGGATTATAAAGCGAGTTTAAAGAGTTTAGAGACGAAAGTAACAACGCTAAAAATATTAGGAGAATATACCAGAAGTAAAAGATAATGATACCGAAGGCAAAAAGATTACAGAACGTCACAGAATACTATTTCTCAACAAAGTTGAGAGAGGTTGCTGGGCTTGTAAATGAAGGGAAACCAATCATTAATATTGCTATTGGAAATCCGGATTTAGCGCCATCTCAGCGAGTACTTGATGCTATTCAAGATTCTTTGTTACATGTGAAAGCACATGGGTATCAGAGTTATCAAGGTTTGCCTAAATTGAGAGAATCTATTCGAGATTTTTATAAGAAAAGTTATAGAGTTGTATTAGATGCAAATACAGATATTTTGCCTTTAATGGGATCAAAAGAAGGGATTATGCATATATCTATGGCTTTTTTAAATGAAGGCGATGCGGTATTAATTCCAAATCCTGGGTATCCTACATACACTTCTGTTTCGAATTTAGTAGGAGCGGAGCCTATATTTTACGACTTGACTCATGCGAATAATTGGGAACCAGATTTTGACACTTTAGAGCAACAAGATCTGTCTAGAGTTAAATTGATGTGGTTAAATTACCCTCATATGCCAACAGGCGCTCCAGCAACTAAAGCATTGTATGAAAAGTTTGTGGCTTTTGCGAAGAAGCATCAAATTTTGTTGGTAAACGACAACCCCTACAGTTTTATATTAAATGACACTCCTTTAAGTATTTTAGAAATAGAAGGAGCAAAAGAAGTTGCTTTAGAATTAAATTCTTTGAGTAAAACATTCAATATGGCAGGTTGGCGTGTAGGAATGTTATTGGGGAATCCTGAATTAGTAAAAACAGTTTTACAAGTAAAAAGTAATATGGACTCTGGGATGTTCTTTGGAATTCAACAAGGTGCCATTGCCGCTTTAAATTTGTCAAATGAATGGTACGTTCAAATTAATACTATTTATAAATTGCGTAGAAAAATAGTATGGAAGATTTTGGATAAATTGAATTGTACTTATGATAAAGAAAGTGTGGGGATGTTTGTTTGGGCTAAGTTACCGGCCAATATCTCTACAGAAGAATGTGTAGATGATTTGTTATATAATAAAGATATTTTTATTACACCAGGAACTATTTTCGGTTCGAATGGAGAAGGGTTTATTCGTTTCTCGTTATGTGTAAATGAGAATGAATTAACAGAAGCATTGAACAGATTGTAGGATGGAAAAGGTTGCCGTAATAGGATTAGGACTCATAGGAGGATCATTAGCTTTAGATATTAAAGAGGCTTTTGGTTGCACTCTATTGGGTATTGATGGAAATACTACAAACGCTCACAGAGCCTTAGAATTAGGAATTGTTGATGAAATTATTCCATTGGAAAGTTTAACAAATGTTGATGTGGTAATTGTGGCAACACCCGTTGATACTGTTTCTTCGATTCTCATGCAAGTATTGGATATAGTTTCTGAAGACACCTTGGTATTTGATGTGGGATCCGTTAAAGAAGAAATTTGTAAAGTCGTTGATAAGCATCCAAAGCGGACAAATTTTTTAGCGGCACATCCAATTGCGGGTACGGAGTTTTCAGGGCCAAATGCGGCCATAAGAAATTTGTTTCGGAAGAAAATAAATATTTTGTGTGATGTTGATAAAACAAATCAAGTATTGGCTGAAAAGGCATTTTTGATTTTTGAAAAGTTAGGAATGGAGTTAAAGTATATGAATTCAGCAGCGCATGATAGACATATTGCCTATGTGTCGCATCTTTCGCATGTGAGTTCATTTATGTTGGGTAAAACGGTGTTAGAAATTGAAAAAGACGAACAAAATATTTTTGATATGGCAGGTAGTGGTTTTGAATCTACAGTACGTTTAGCAAAAAGTTCTCCAAGTACATGGACGCCTATTTTTTCAGAGAACAGGAAGAATGTTTTAAATTCATTAGATAAGTATATTAAAAACTTAATTGAATTTAAAGGATTGCTAGAAGAAGAAAATAAAGAAGAAATTTTTAAGGTGATGGAAAACACCAATCACCTAAGAGATATTTTAAACGGAATAAAAAAGAAACAATAAATAATTAAATATAGAAAGAAAAATTTGAGAACAGTTAAATAATTGCTGTTAGCAGATACAATAAACAAGTAAAACAAGTAAAACAAGAAAAATGGAAAACACAAAAGAAATGAGAACATGGTTGGATGAATTGAACTTGGATCATCCACTAGTCATAGCAGGGCCATGTAGTGCTGAAACCGAGGAGCAAGTATTAAGAATTGCACACGAATTAAAAGACACAGATGTGAATTATTTTCGTGCAGGAATTTGGAAACCAAGAACAAGACCAGGAAACTTTGAAGGAGTAGGGGCGCTTGGATTAAAGTGGTTGCAAAAAGTAAAGGCTGAAACAGGAATGAAAACGGCTACAGAAGTTGCGAATGCTGCTCACGTAAAGTTGGCTTTAGAGCACGATATCGATTTATTATGGATTGGTGCGCGTTCAACCGTGAGTCCTTTTATTATGCAAGAAATTGCAGATGCTTTGGAAGGTACTGATAAGATTGTGTTAGTTAAAAACCCAATTAACCCAGATTTATCTTTATGGTTAGGTGGGATTGAAAGATTATATACTTCAGGAATCAAGAATTTAGGAGCGATACACAGAGGATTTTCAACCTATGAGAAGACAAAGTATCGTAACATTCCAGAATGGCAATTAGCCATTGAATTTCAAGATAAATTTCCTGATTTACCATTGATCAATGATCCATCTCATATTACAGGAAAGCGAGATATGATTTTAGATGTTTCTCAAACTGCTTTGGATTTAAACTTTGATGGTTTAATGATTGAAAGTCATTATGATCCAGATAATGCATGGAGTGATGCTGCACAGCAAGTAACTCCTGCTGCTTTGATTCAAATCATGAAAGATTTGAAAATTAGAAAAGAAAGTAGTGAAGAGGTTGAGTATAATACTAGTTTGAATACTTTAAGAGCTCAAATAGATGTTATTGATAACAATTTAATTGAGAAACTAGGAAAAAGAATGAAAATTTCTGATTCAATAGGGAGTTTGAAAAAAGACGGAAACATTGCTGTTCTGCAATCTTCTCGTTGGAATGAAATTCTAGGAAAAATGATTTTAGAAGGTGAACAAAATGGGTTGAGTGAAGAGTTTATTTTAAGAATGTTTAAAGCAATTCATCAAGAATCAATCAATCATCAAGAAAAGGTATTGAAAAGTTAAATAGATTTTAATCTTAGAAAAAGACTCGCTTTGCGGGTCTTTTTTTATTGTTAAAGAAAGTTGCCATTCGTTTAATTGAAATTTGTTAATTTGTGGTGCACTAATTTTTTTTGGATATTCAATTTATGACAGGACTTGTTACAAAATCTACAGGTAGTTGGTACTGCGTAAGAACCGATAACGGAGATCGATATGAATGTAGAATTCGAGGTAAGTTTCGAATGGATAAAATTAAGAGTACTAACCCCATTTCTGTTGGAGATCATGTTGATTTCGCGCTAGAAGAGTCTGAGGAAACCGGCGTAATTAATCATATTCATGATCGAAAAAATTACATTGTACGTAAGTCCGTGAACCTTTCCAAACAAACACATATTATTGCGGCAAATATTGATGTTGCTTTTATTGTTGTTACCATAGATAATCCACCAACATTTCCAGGCTTTATTGATCGATTTTTAGCGACTGCTGAGGCATATAATGTGCCGGCTGTATTGCTGTTTAATAAAGTTGATTCTTATGAAGACAAACAAATGGAGATGGTAGAAGAATTAATACAAATATATTCGGATATTGGATATATGTGTATAGAAATTTCAGCATTAGAAAAATTTAATATTGATTTAGTTCAAGAGTTAATGCAAGATAAAGTGACTATGTTTTCTGGACATTCAGGTGTTGGAAAAAGCACCTTAATTAATGCTATTGAGCAGGGTTTAAATATAAAAACTGCAGAGATATCTTCACAACATAGACAAGGGCAGCACACAACTACTTTTGCAGAAATGCATGAACTTTCTTTTGGAGGTTTTATTATTGATACGCCAGGTATCAAAGGGTTTGGAGTCGTTGACTTTGAACCACATGAAATAACAGATTATTTTCCAGAATTTTTCGCTTTAAAAAAGAATTGTAAGTTTAATAACTGCTTGCATCAAAACGAACCAAAATGTGCTGTAAAAAAAGCATTAGAAAATGATAAAATTGCACCATCTCGTTATTATAGCTATCTTCAAATGTTAAATAAGGAGGACGAACATTATCGATTAAATACGAGGGGTGGATTATGAGTCGGGAGTTTTTTAAGTTTTTTATGGTTTCAGAAATGAGGAATAGCGAACATATATTTCTTTTAAAAGAAACAATAGATACAAAAACATGAAAGTTGTAATTCAAAGAGTCTCTGAAGCTTCGGTGACTGTGAAAGGAAAAATAGTCAGTGATATTAAACAAGGATTGTTACTACTTCTGGGTGTTGTGGAGGAAGATTCAAAAGAAGATATTGATTGGCTGTGTAAAAAAATTGTAAATCTTAGAATCTTTAATGACGAAAACGGTGTTATGAATGACTCTGTTCTTCGCGTAAATGGAGAAGTGATTGTAGTAAGCCAATTTACACTACAAGCAAGCACTAAAAAAGGAAATAGGCCATCCTATATAAATGCGGCAAAACCTGAGGTAGCAATATCATTATATGAGCAATTTGTATTACAATTTGAGCGTGAATTGGGTACGCAAGTTGGTACCGGTATTTTTGGGGCTGATATGAAGGTATCATTGCTAAATGATGGTCCGGTTACAATTCTCATGGACTCAAAGAATAAGGTGTAGTCGTTGAAATCTAAATTTTTTTATGCAAAGTTAAATGATAAATTTATCTATGTCGAGTTTGAAGTTAAAGAAAATTCACTTTATATATTTCTAGGACTATATAATTTATAACAATACATTTGTAGTATAATAATTAAATAAGCTAAAGATGAAAAAACTAATTTTAACCGTAGCCATAGGTTTTATGGCAATTGCATGTAAAGTTGATAGTAAAAACAAAGTAGAAACTTCAGAAGCAAAAGAGGTAGTTGCTACCTCAAAGTCAGAATCATTAAAGGTCGATATTGCGGCATCTTCTTTAAATTGGAAGGGTTACAAGCCAACTGGCGAGCATTTTGGAACTATTGGTATTTCAGCAGGAACTCTAAGTTTAACAGAAGGAAAACTCGTTGGAGGTGCATTTACAATTAATATGAAGTCGATTGTTGATAAAGACATGGAAGCAGATAATGAGTACAATGCCAAATTGGTTAAACATTTAAGTTCTGCAGATTTCTTTGAAGTTGATAAATTTCCAACGGCTAGTTTTGACATCACCAATGTATCAGACAATGGAGGTAAATTAAGTGTGAGCGGTAACCTAACGGTAAAAGAAATATCAAAAAATATTACTTTTCCAGCAACGTTATCAAATAATGGAACAACTACAATTTTAAAGAGTGATTCGTTTAAGGTTGATAGAACTGAATTTGGAATTCAATTTAAATCCACAAAATTAGTAGATGTCATCAAAGAGAAATCTATAGATGATTTATTTGAAATATCGTTTGAAGTAAAAGCAGCAAAATAAAATAACAAATTTTTATTTTATCAAGGTCTGTACTATTAATTGCAGATCTTTTTTTCTTTCTCCCAAATTAATAGGGAATTGATTATATGAATAGAATAATGTTGTAACTTGGAAAAATAAACTGAAAAATCTGAGAAATATAATAGTAGTACTGGCAATTTTTTTTACGGTAGTTTCTTGTAAAAAAGAAAGTAAGAATAAGGTAGAAGTTCTAAAAACTAAAGAGGTTCCTCAAGTGAATGAAAGGGAAACTATTTTAATAGATACCCAAAATTCAAAAGTGAGTTGGGAAGGGTTTAAGCCAAGTGGAGAACATAACGGTCTTATTAGTATCGCTCAAGGTACAATTAGTTTAGAGAAAGGGAATCTGGTTGGAGGAAACTTCAAATTTGATGTGAATTCAATTACAGATTTAGACATGCCGGCGGATGATGAATACAATAAGAAATTTTTTGATAACTTAAAAGATAAATTTATTAATGATGAATTTGAGTTGTCTTTTGAATTAAACACTATTCAATAATTTGAGACTAGAAAGTATTGATTATATGAAAGTCCGTAGCGAATCGTTATGGACTTTTTTTTAATTCTTGAAAAAGATGTATTTTGGAAGTTTAAAATCGAAGATGTAACAATGTCAAAATCGAATAACCTCAAGAAGATTAAGATTCAAGATCAAAAGATCATACGAAATCGGGAATTGAACATTTTCGAAGCAATGATTCCAGTGATTGTGTTAGTTGGCATGCTAGGCTTTAATGTCTTTGTTTTTGGAGATGAGGCCTTAGAAGGAAGCAATCAATTTGTATTGCTTTTAGGAGGAGCAGTTGCTGCCATTGTTGGGTTTGCAAATAAAGTTCCCTATAAAGTGATGATTGAAGAAGTTGCTGAGAATATAAAATCTACGGCAAATGCTATTCTCATATTGTTAATGGTTGGAGCTTTGGCGGGAACATGGCTTATAAGTGGTATTATTCCTTCTATGATTTATTATGGCCTACAAATTTTAAACCCGACCATCTTTTTAGCAGCTTGCCTTATTATTTGTGCTATTATTTCTATTGCAACCGGTAGTTCTTGGACAACAACCGCTACTATTGGGATTGCCCTTATTGGAATCGGAGAGGCTTTAGGTATTTCTTTGGGAATGACAGCTGGTGCTATATTGTCCGGAGCTTATTTTGGAGATAAAATGTCACCAATGTCTGATACAACAAACTTGGCACCGGTGATGGCAGGGGGAGAATTATTTTCTCATATTCGGTATATGGTGATTACCACAGTCCCTACCATTATAGTAACACTACTATTTTTTGTAATTATTGGATTTACGCTAGATTTAACGGGGTCAGCAGATACAAGTGCGATGATGTTGGATATTAAAAAGGTATTTAATGTTAATTTATGGGTGTTCTTAGTTCCTATTGTGGTTATTTTTTTAATAACGAAAAAGGCACCTCCATTAATCGCATTATTAGTGGGGACTTTACTAGGTGGATTATTCGCTTTAATTTTTCAGCCACATGTAGTTGCGCAAATTGCAGGAGTAGAAGAATTAACATTTAAAGCGGCCTATAAAGGAATTATGGATGCCATAACTATTGAAGTATCAGTTTCAACGGAGAATGATGCTTTAGTAGATTTGTTTACAGCAGGAGGAATGAGTAAAATGTTAGGAACCATTTGGCTGATTTTATGTGCCATGGTATTTGGAGGAATAATGGATGCAATAGGCGCTTTAGCTAGGATTAGTAGTTTTATGTTGAATTTATTTGATTCAGTATTTGGTTTATTTGCAAGTACCGTGTTTACGTGTATAGGTTTGAATTTTACGGCTTCAGATCAGTACTTGTCTATTGTAGTTCCAGGAAAGATGTATGCAAAAGCATTCAAAGATAAAGGATTAGCGCCAGAAAACTTAAGTAGAACTCTAGAGGATGCAGGAACAGTTACCTCTGTACTAATACCATGGAATACCTGTGGTGCCTATCAATCAAGTGTACTCGGCGTGCCTGTTGTTGATTACGCTTTTTTTGCCATGTTTAATTGGTTAAGCCCATTTATGACTTTATTATTTGCAGCATTTAATATTAAAATAAAACAATTAAGTAAAGTGTAGTATAGCGAAGGAATCGAATTTTAGACAGTTTTATTTTAACTACTTAATATAGAATGATTAATAATTAAAAAAAAGTTATAATAGTGAAAGATATATTACTACATTTGCAACTTAATTAAAAATATAAGTAATGAGTAACGGAACAGTAAAATTTTTCAACGACACTAAAGGTTTTGGATTTATTACTCCAGATGATGGAGGAAAGGATGCATTTGTACATATCAGCGGTTTAGTTGATGAGATCAGCGAAGGAGACAAAGTAAGTTTTGATCTTAAAGAAGGCCCTAAAGGAACGAACGCGGTAAATGTTAAAGTACTATAAGTATTTATACAATGTGAAAAAGTTAAAAGCCTATCAGAAATGATAGGCTTTTTTGTTGATTTATTTTTTAAGGGAATAACTAATCTGCTCTGCACATTTTTCTCCATCAATTGCGGCAGAAATGATGCCGCCTGCATAACCAGCACCTTCACCGCATGGATATAGGCCTTTTATTTGTGGGTGTTCTAATGTTTTAAAGTCTCTTGGAATTCTAACTGGAGACGAAGTTCTAGATTCAGGAGCGTGTACGACGGCTTCATTGGTTAAATAACCCGGCATCAATTTTCCGAATTGTTTAAAACCTTCTTGCAAAGTATTGTGAATAAATGAAGGAAGCATTGCTTCTAATTCTGTAGAAGTTGTCCCCGGCATATACGAAGTTTGCGGAATATTTTTAGATAATATTCCTCGAGTGAAATCAACTAAACGTTGGGCAGGAACTTTTTGAGATTCTCCACCCAATCGCCATGCTTGTTGTTCTATTTGCTTTTGGAATTCCATTCCTGCTAAAGGACCTTTCTCTTTGAATGGCATAAAGTCTTCTAATTTTAATTCAACAACAATTCCTGAATTTGATGTTGGTTGATCTCTTTTTGATGGAGACCATCCATTTGTTACAACTTCACCTGGACTTGTAGCACACGGGGCAATTACGCCACCAGGACACATACAAAAAGAGTACACCCCTCTTTGTTTTACTTGTTTTACTATACTATAAGGAGCAGGAGGTAAGAAATCACCTCTGGTATCACAATGGTATTGAATTTGATCGATTAACTGCTGAGAATGCTCTACTCTTACTCCCAAAGCAAAAGGTTTAGCTTCAATAAGAATTCCTTTTTTGTAAAGAAGTTCAAAAATATCTCGAGCGGAATGACCAGTAGCAAGAATAATTTTTTGTGCTTTTATTTGATCTCCTTGTAGTGTAACAATACCGGTAACTTTATTATTGTGAAGTGTAATATCAGTGACACGTTTGTTAAACAAAACTTGACCACCATATTGACGAATCGTTTCTCTAATGTTTTGTATAATCTTAGGAAGTTTGTTTGTCCCAATATGCGGATGCGCATCAATACCAATGTCTTTTGTAGCGCCATGTGAAATGAGTAAATTTAAAATTTTATTGACATCACCTCTTTTTTTCGATCGGGTATATAATTTTCCATCAGAATAAGTTCCGGCACCACCTTCTCCAAAACAATAATTAGAATCCTCATCGACTGTATGAAATTTGGTAATAGCAGCTAGGTCACGGCGTCTCTCTTTTACGTCTTTTCCACGTTCTATAACAATAGGTTTTAATCCTTTTTCTATCAATTTAAGTGCAGCGAAAAGTCCTGCAGGTCCCGCCCCAATGACGATTACTCCTTCTGCATTGCTAACATCACTATAGTTTGGAAGGTTTATTGGTGATTCTTTGAAATCTTCGTTTAAAAAAACGTTTACCTTTAAATTGATCTTGATATTTTTTTGACGTGCATCAATGGATCGTTTAAGGATAGATACATGTGTGATATCATGATTGTTTAATCCTATACTTTTGGCAATAAATAATTTTAGTTGATTTTGGTCTTGAGCGATTTTAGGAGCTACTTGAATTTGGAATTCTTGCTGCATATGATATTTTTAAAGAAAGAAATTCCAAACAAGACCAAATCTAATGATAAAATCTCGATATGGATTTAAAGGTGCGCTGTAATATTCTCTACCAGTGAAACTAGCAGTTATATTTTCAAATTTAAGATAGATTCGGGTTCGTTGTACTTGGGCATCAGCAAAAATATCAACTATTGGATATCCACCAAATTGTGCATTGGTTTGTAATATGAATTCTGACAATATCGGATTGTATGCATTCATATTATAACGCGTAAAATATTTAAAAGTGGCCCCTACTTGTAAGTATAGAGGCTTGTTTTTAAACAAGTAACTTGAATAGTATAAAGAATTTCTAGTAACAAATTCTGGTACGCTCAAAAAAGAGTTTCCTTTGAGTACGCTTTGGTACATGAGCGTATTATCTAAAGTAAGTTTCCATACCGTAATAGCCTTGTTTACTTTTACTTTCAAATAGTCAACTACTTCAGTTGCTTGTTGTGGTTTTGAATACTCATCAAAATAAGAGAAATTATCTATTTGTGTAATATTTGCAGAGGCATTAAACCATTTATCTGAAATTAAATCGAACGACGCATTTCTAATTTGTTCGTTTTTAAAAGTAGTAGGTTGCCAATTATAATTTAGATATCCGCTTTGAAAATGTAAGAAATTAAAGTCTGGAGATTTTGAAATAGTAGAAATTCCGGCTCGAACTATAAAGATACTGTCTTTGTTAAATATAGCCGCTGCTTTAAGTGTATTCCCTTCCAAATCGCCAGATAATATTGAACTAACATCTACTTCTAGATTAAAATTTTTAATTCTTGCGTACCATTCGGCTCCGGCTGATAGGGCAGTTCCTTTCATGGATTGATCAATAACTTGATCGTCTAAATAAACAATACCGTCGAAATAATGATTGTACTTATAATAATTTCCTTTCGCTCTTAATTTACCTAAAACTATGGGTGAATTAACCTCAACATACACTTGATTGTCCATAGTCTTTAATCCGGTATGGTCATAAATGTCAGATTGAAAAGCATCACCAATAGTGTCTATTTGTGTCATGGAAAAGCGATAGTGTTTTGACTTGTATGCATATTTGTGTCCTATAGTTAAATTTGAAAGATTGGTCTTTGTAGTGTCTTTTTCTTCTAACACTTTATAGTTGTGTTCCAAATAATACCGTTTTGATTCAAGTGTATTTTGAGCATCGGTTAAATTGACATCCAACCTTCCTCTGTCTATATATTCAGGGTCTCCAATTTGAAAATTTTCATTAGACAATTTAGTAAGACCACCACTCTCTTCATTCATGAATTTGTGACTAGCCATATGCCCTCTTGCATAGTAGCGGTTATTTTCTGAGCGGTAATTAAAAGTAGTTCTAAAATTTCCATTGCTCGCGAGGGTTCTTCTATATTTCCCCAATGATCGAAGTCCCTTATAAGCAACAGAAAAATTTAGTTGAGGTGAAACATTCATGGTAAGCAAAGCATCTAAGACTTGACCCTGTTCGAGACCAGTTCTGTACATTATTTCTGTAGTGGGTGTAGGTACTCTGTAGTAGGTAATATCTTCAATTTCTTTATAATTTAGATATTTAGCACTCATTCCCATTTCAGGTAAATTGGAGGTTTTATTGAAGTCATACCCCAAATTATTGGCAGTTTGTCCTTGATTGTGAAACGGCATCAATTCAAAATCGTCTTTACGCATGAAATTAAAGGTATAGTGCTTTTTAATTGTTAGGGTGGTATCAATATAGGTTGTATCATACTTGTGAGAAATAACTTTATAATCTGTCCAATGTGTATCGCCTTCTATTTCTACAGTAATGGACCTACTATTTAATTTTTGTATAGAATCTTGATATGCTTCTGGGCTAAGATTACCAAAGTAATTTGAAGGTAAAGTCGCATTTTCATAGGAAGAACCATTATTCACTTGAGAAAATAATTTACTACCAGAAATAAAGAGCAATACAATTATAAATATGTTTCTCATAATTTTATTTAATCAGGCAAAGGTAAAGTTTTTAAACGAAAATAATGGGCACAAAGTGTCCCATAAAAAAACGTAAATTTAGCCTTTAAAATCAGAGGAAATGCTTGCGTTAAAATATCAAGAAAAATTGTTAGAAGTAGGTACAGACGAAGCCGGAAGAGGATGCTTATCTGGACCAGTATTCGCTGCAGCCGTTATTTTGCCAAATATTTTTTTTCACCCTTTATTGAATGATTCCAAGCAGTTGTCTGAAAAACAACGTCAAATATTGCGACCTTATATAGAGGAACATGCAATAGCATATGCTGTTTCTTATGTGTTTCAAGAAAAAATTGACGAGATTAATATTTTACAAGCTTCTATTTTGGCGATGCATCAATCGATTGATCAATTAGAGACTGTTCCAGAATTTATCATCGTTGATGGAAATAAATTCAATCCTTATAAGGATATTCTGCATAAAACTATTGTAAAAGGTGATGCCAAATTTATGAGTATAGCAGCAGCATCTGTATTAGCAAAAACGTACAGAGATGAATATATGATAAAAATTAATGATAATTTTCCTGAGTATAACTGGAAGAAGAATAAAGGGTACCCAACGAAAGAGCATCGAAATGCAATCCGAGAATTTGGGATTACAAAGCATCATAGAAAATCATTTCGTTTGTTGCCAGAACAGTTGAAGTTAGATATATAAATAACTACATTTGCTTCTCCAAAATTCTAAAAGATGATTAAAAGAAGTAGAACAACCATTTCAAAATTTATTATTCATAAGGTAGGAAATAAGTTTAACAGTGCTACCAATGTGTTTTCTGAGTCAGCTCTAACGTTTGACCAAGAAAGTTATGATTTAATGCTCCCTTTTCTTTTAAAGCCATTTGGAAATATTTCAGAAGGTTACCGTTTTAACCATCATGCCAATATTGATTTGAACGAAATTAATAATTATGCGGCAGAGGTATTTAAAGATGGAGATTCTTTTATTGAGGTGTCAAAAAACATTGTAAATCATTTATTTGAGCAATCAAATTCAGCACAAATAAAAACAGGTGATGTTATTATTGCTTTGTTCGAAGATGTTGAATATAATGAGATTATAACTAGTGCCTTGGGGATTTTTAAAATTGAAAATAAAATAGATTTTTTTCAAACATATTTAGAAGATAATAATTTTGATGTTTTTGTTCAGAAAGGCATTAGTACTAAGAAACTAGATAAAGGATGTTTGATTGTGAATTATTCTGATGATGAAGGAAAGGTTATTTTGAGTGTGGATAACAATAATTACGATGCGCAATATTGGATTAAAAACTTCTTAAATATAAAGTTTGCAGATGACAGTAATCAGCATACACAAAATTATATAGAAATGTGTAAGGATTTTTCTGAAGAGGTTATTAAAGAGGATTTTGGCATACAAGAAAAGAGTAAGTTTTTGGCGCATACAGTAGACTTCTTTAAAGAAAATGAAAATATAAATATTCATGATTTTAAAAAGGAGTTATTTGAAGAAGATGATTCTAAAAAAGAAATGTTTGAAGACTACAAAAAGCAGTACGAAACGTTGAATGATGTTTTAATTCGGAATGATTTTTCGGTGTCACCAATTGTTTTAAAGAAACAACGGTCTAAGATTAAAACAGAAATTAAGTTGGATACCAATATTCAAATTAAATTGGATGTTGATGCTCCAGATGCCGCTTCGGAATATGTAGAAAAGGGATATGATGAGGAAAAGAAAATGCAGTTCTATAAAGTGTATTTTAACGAAGAAAGTTAGATTATTAAATGAAAAAAGTTGTTTCGATGGAGTTGGTTGATGAGCGGAGTTCGAGTAAACGATGAAGCAATTGGTTGTTTTAGGGGTTTTAATCGTAGTTAGCTATTTACAATTTCCGCATCAAACAATTTACAGAAGTGTTTTTTTATTTTTTCTTTAACCTTCTCTAACGGAATTTCTTCACCTAATTCTGCTTGCATAGAGGTGACTGCTTTTCCGCGAATCCCACATGGAATAATATGATCAAAATAGCCAAGGTTTACATTCACGTTTAACGCAAGTCCGTGCATCGTTACCCATCTTGATGCTCTCACACCAAAAGCACAAATTTTTCGAGCAAACGGTGTTCCTGCATCCAGCCAAACGCCCGTTTCACCTTTACTTCGTTTACCAACCAACCCATATTCAGCAATGGTAAGAATAATGACTTCTTCCAAAAATCGAAGATATTTATGAATATCTGTGAAGAAACTCTCTAAATCAAGAATAGGGTAGCCCACAATTTGTCCAGGGCCATGAAAAGTAATATCTCCACCACGATTGATTTTGTAAAAAGCAATGCTTTTTTCTTCTAATTGCTTTTTATTTAGCAATAAGTTATCAAAGTCACCACTTTTGCCAAGTGTATAAACGGGAAGGTGTTCTACAAATAAAAAGTGATTCTTGGTAGCATTTTTGGATCCGTTTTTACGGTTATCAAACTTTACTTGGATTGTTTCTTCCAATAACTTCGTTTGATAGTTCCAACTTTCTTGGTAAGCGATTAGGCCTAAATCTTGAAAAATAATTTTACGCATTACTTATTTGGATTATTTAAAATAACCAAAGCAGCAATTCCTTTAGAAACCCATCCACAGCGTGTTAGTAAAAAAACAATAATGATAGATCCATAACTTTTGTCAAAAACAG
>TARA_B110000037_G_scaffold223100_1_pt1 | contig 24551 bp, 21 predicted proteins | sample TARA_B110000037 | Tara Oceans TARA_B110000037 (sample SAMEA4397196) | marine metagenome | biome: Polar Biome; feature: [MIX] marine epipelagic wind mixed layer (ENVO:01000061); material: water (ENVO:00002006), including particulate matter (ENVO:01000060) such as... | depth 10-100 m
AGTAATCCACCATTTTGCGAATCAAGGTGGCATCGGGTGCACCAACCGTCCGCAGTGCTGGGCTGACACGTTCAGTCGATTCAGTCTCGAACTTCACGGCAAGTCCGCTCTTCTGCGAAGCGTATTTGGTTCTGAAAAACTCGAGCAGCTTGATCGTCGGATTGACCTCGGGGTCTGGATCGCTAGTCGCGAGGCGCTCGAGCGATTCTTGCGTCGAGACTTCCTCAAAGTTTAAGCCAGCGCTACGCAGCATCGGCAGTAAATCTTGTCCCCAGTTGAAGGACTTTGGATTGACCAAGTGATAGACGTCACGGTGCTCGGGGTCATGACAGAGCTCCGTCACAACTTGTGCAACGGCGTCGATTGGAAGCCAGTTCAGGGTGTCGTTCAGCGTGGGTAGCGCACCCATGCTCACTGCGGCGCGGATCATGAGCGGAATGGCCTCAGTCTCATTCCACTGTCCTTTTCGCGTATCACCCACGATTTGTCCCACTCTTAAGACACGGGCATCGAGTCCCGCGAGAGAGGCATGAAGGCACAACCGCTCGGCAACATGTTTCGAACGAGCGTAGCCGATCTGTTGAGCGTCCGTGAAGTGATTGAGATGCGATTCCGTAATAGGGTTGCCCGAGCGGGCCGCGGCGGAAACCGATGAGACAAAGAAAAAGCGAGCCTTCGACTTGGCGCTGAAATCAATCAGGTTACGCGTTCCTTGAAGGTGGTTTTCAAAAGATGAGACACCCATCTTGAAATTCACGCTCCATGCGTTGTGAATCACGAGGTTGACTCCTGCTAGCGCGTTTGGATCCAGATCAAAGTCCGGCAGGGTCAGGTCGGCGCTGAAGGACTCAATGCGCTCGCTTGATACGTCGAGCCCTCGATCCTTGAGAGACTTGAGGGTTCTCGCGTGGGGTTCGCCGCCGCGATTCAGGCAATAGATCTTCTCGATCGATGGGTAGCATCGCGGCTATGGAACAGTATCTGACGCAGCCGGCACCCATGTCAATTGTGTCACCTCTGTGGCCCTAGGGGTTACCCTAGCAGTCGAGGTAACGAAAGGGGACGGGCTCGCGAGCGAGGAAAAAGACGACGAGGAGCAGTAGTGCCAAGTAGTAGAGTGAGACTTGTTAGCCGCTCCCACGATGTCGCGGTTTGGAGAAATGCACTACTTCATCCACGCTTCGCTTCGTCCTTATTCGTTTGACCACGTCGTATAGGACGCGTGCACGGCAGAGCCCTTAGGTGCTTTCTATTTCGATCAAAGCAGAGTCGTTAAGACATCGGCAAAAGGCACTTCACTGCAGCGACCAAAGAGGGCATTCCCGCGTAGGCCGCGCACCGCGGAAACTGCGGGTGAGTTGAGGCCGCACAGGAAACGTGCTTGCTGGCGTGGGCGTTCCAACGCTTTTGGGTGCGCTTGCGTGAGTGCGTCAAAGCCTTCTAGATCGCAGTTGTCCATGCTTGGACGCTTGCGAGGCGTGAGTTCTTTTTGTGCCTGCCCATGGCAGGCGCTGCAGTGGCCGCAGGGTTTGATTTCTTCGCCAAAGTATCGGAGCAATCTTCCAGTCAGGCAGCTTGGTTCGTTCGCGTAGTCGAGCATGCGGTGGATTCGATCAATCTCCATCTGCTCATGCGTTTCAAAGCTGGCGGTCATTGCTTCGGTGATCTGGTCGATCTCTGGCTCTTGAACGAGTTGTTCGAAACGTTGCCGATAGCCGGCGAGTTGCAGTTCCGCTAGGCCTTTGCTTTCTAAACTTTCCAATGCACGAAGGATGACGCTGCGATCTTGCTTGGTCGTGGCGATCGCTTGATCCATATCCAAGGTGACCCATTTCTTTGCTTTGCTACAGGAGGTGAAAACCTTCGCTAGAAAGGCTGCTTGGTTGGCGGGATATTGACTGAGTAGGGTCTTGTCGTCGCTTTTTGGAGCGAAACGAATACTGCCGTAGTAGTGCCCTTGAGCGCGAATCAGGCCTGCGAGTTCGAGCCGTGTGAGTAGAGTGCTGATCACCAGTTGACGCATGTCGAAGCGTCGGGAGAGGTCGGTCAGGGCAATGTCAATGCCTGTGCCCTCCTCCAACAGTTCTTCGAGAAGCCCGCGTAAGCTGACGTTGTCGGGCGTGTCTCCGTAGACGAAATTTTCTAAAGTGGTGGCATCGTCTGGGCAGGCTAAAAGTTCGCAAACCGAAGGCTGCCCGTCGCGCCCCGCCCGCCCGATTTCTTGCATGTAGCTTTCGAAGCCTTTGGCCATGTGGTAGTGGTAGATGTAGCGGATGTCAGACTTATCGATACCCATACCAAAGGCGATCGTGGCACAAATGATGGGGATGCGTCCTTCCATGAAGGCTTCCTGCGTGCTGCTACGTTTGTCCGCAGCCATGCCGGCATGATAGGGGGCTGCGTTGTAGCCGGCGGCTTGCCAGCAGGCCGCGACTTCTTCGGCGTGGCGCTGTAGGCTCACATACACAATCGTGGCGCCAGCAGGCCGCTCCTTGAGTCGTTGAAGCAGGAGGGCGGGGCGCCCGGCATCGTGGCAGGCCGTGACACGCAGTTCGAGGTTGGGACGATAAAAGCCGGTGTTGGTCATGTCATCCGCGGCGATGCCAAAGGCTTCTGCCATATCGGTAGCGACTTGTGGTGTGGCCGTCGCGGTGAGTGCGAGCACGCGCTCGACTTTAAGTGTTTTTGCAGCGTCGGCTAACTTTAGGTAATCGGGGCGGAAGTTGTGTCCCCAAGAGGAGATACAGTGGGCTTCATCGACCGCGAGTAGGCTGATGGTTTGCCCGCGAATGAGGTTAAGGAAACGTTCGTTGCCTAGCCGTTCAGGCGCGACAAACAGGAGTTTGACTGTGCCCGCGCGAATGGCATCGGTCACGCGTCGGTAGTCCGCCTCTTCGAGGCTCGAATCGAGACGTTCCGCTTGGATACCCTTTGCGCGCAGGCTATCGATTTGATCCTTCATCAGCGCCAGTAGCGGCGAGATGACAAGTGTGAGCCCCGGTAGAAGCAAGGAGGGCAATTGGTAGCAAAGACTTTTGCCCGAACCCGTCGGAAATATCGCGCCCGCACTACGTCCTTCCAAGAGCCACTGAATAACAGCTATCTGTCCGGCCCGAAATTCCTGAAAGCCAAAGCGCTCTTGTAGTAAACGGAGGGGTTCTTCGAGAGAGGACATGCTTGAAATCTGCGGAATTCCTAAGGCAAGTCGCAAGCTTCGATCCCAAAGGGGTGGGGGCGTTTAGAAGGTCGGCAGGGGGGCATCCCCGTTGTTCACTCTTCGGATGTTCGCTTACGAGGGAAACGTGTCCAGGCGCCGGTGATGAACTGATAGGAATTTGCTTTTCGGGAAAGTAACGATGCACCCTTAGCCCGCGCCAGCGGGTGGGGGTTTAACCTGGGGTTCACTGACTCATAGCGGAAAATCGGATCAGTAGTGGGTTTTTGTAGCAAGTGCAGTTTCTTCGCCTACATCCCGAGTTGTTTACAATCCGGGATATCCAAGCTAGATAGCGGGTGCTTTAGCCATTGAATCAAGCCTCAAAGCCGCCGAGTCGCCCGAAAAAAGAGCCAATAGGGTAGGCCTCGCAGGAGCTTCGCAACCCAGGCAAATCGTCGGGGGAAAACAATTTCGAAACGTCGGCTTTCTAAACCATCGGCAATTCGGCGTGCGGCTACTTCTGGTGTAATGAGCATCGGCATCCGGAAATCATTTTTACGCGTTAGGCGAGTGTCGACGAAACCGGAATTGATTATCTTCACATCAACAGAACCCCGGAGTTCCGTTCTTAGGCTTTCTGCGTAATTGATCAGCCCTGCCTTGGTCGCCGAGTAAGGCTGCCCGTTTGGCAGACCACTGTACCCAGCAATGCTTCCGTAAAGAGCGAGGACTCCATCGGGAGCGCTTTGAAGCTTCGCTTTTACTGCCTCCGCTAAATAGATGCCTCCGATTAGGTTGATGTTAACCGTCTCGAAAATGCGCTTTGCATCGGTTCGAGAATTACCCGATTCCGCATTGTATGCGGCGGCTAGGAATACCACTCCTGAGAGGTCTTCAAGCTCCGATACGACTCCATCAATTGCATCCGCATCCGTCACATCCAGTTGCTTGATCGTTGCTTTATCCCCGATTTCTTTTTGCAGCGATTGGAGCTTCTCCAGCGAGCGCGCAGACAAGGTCAGGTGCACCCCTCGCTTTGCGAGTTCCAAGGCCAAGGCGCGTCCAATTCCCGAACTGGCTCCGACTAGCCAGTAGTGTTTCCCTCTCAATCGATCACTCACGATTCAGTCTTCTGCATGAACAGCGTCAGTTCTGCCACCGTGAAACCGAATTTCTTCAGATAAGAACGATTGATGAGAATGCCGTCGTTCATCAACCACATCCAATCGTCGAATTGAATCCGATAGGTTCTTCCATCGACTTCGATATCCATCTGATAGTTCCACCGAAGCGCATTGCCCTTTTGTTCGCCCGTGGCGGTGCCCACAATGTCAGACGCACTTCCCGAGAACTGACCTGATTCCAACTCTTTGATCGTCCATACTCGCTTTTGCTCACGACCATCGTAGTAGCGGAAATCTTCTTCGAGGGTGCCTGTATCGCCGTCCCAAGTTCCCATCATCTCTACATCAAAGCGAGTCGTCACATCTCCCTTTCGATTCTGGATCAATCCCCAAGCCTTGATCGGGCCATTAAAATATTCCCGTACACTGACGGTCGGATGTTCATTTGCGTAGGTTTCAATTTTCATATTACTTTGGCATCCATTAAGTGCTAAAATCATGGCAGCGATCGCTGCCAAGCTCATTGCTATTCGTTTTTTCATAAATTTCATTTCCTTCGAGATTCTGTTGCCACGTTTTGAGGAGCAGCGCGGTGGCTATTTTTAAAATGATTGGCAAGGCCGCGTAGAGAAAGGTGAGTACCATGAGGACGCCTGCTCCGTGGGTGGTTCCGGATTTGAAACCGACAAATTCCAGAACTGAAAAAGCGACCGCGGCCGCTAGTCCCAGCGCAAATTTGTAGATGAAGGAAAGCCATGCGAATGCAGAGCTCGCCGTTCGACGACCGTCAGTATTCTTGCCGACTCGATCGGCCATCAAAGAATTCGGGAAGATGACATCGCCTCCCAAGAAGAACCCGCTGCCGAGGCATACTATCCCGAAGAGTATTCCGCTGTTCTCTCCGGCGAAGAGCGCCCCGCTAAATGCAATGATGGAACCCCAGATTGTGATTCGCCAGGCAGCCACTTTCCCAACCTTACGGGACAAATTCTTGCAGAAAGAAAATCCGACAATCGCAGCTCCAAAATAGAGGAGGAGAAAGAGCCAAGACCATTCATCCATTCCAAGTCTTTCCCGCACAAAGAGGAGAAAGAGGACCGCGGGGAAGGCCGACGCTAAGGCGCCGAGTTGCGAGACAAACAGCAATTTTCGAGTGCCGCTCTCTTTGGGAAAGGAGGCAAAATGGGCCGCCGTAGGCTGTGCTTCCATTTGGCTAACAGCGCTCGAGGGGTTGTGTTCACGACTCCACCGGCGATAACGAATCCAAGCTAGCAAGAGAATCGCGGCGATGATCAGGGAAAAAATCTGAAACCCCAGTGCTCTCCCCAACCACAGCGCGAGGACGGCCGGGGTGACCACCCCAAAAAGAACCCCGCTGATGGCAAGTCCCTCTCTAATCGTAACAATGCGTGTTCGCTCAAATCGATTGGAGGACCAGAGCCCTCCCACTGTATTCAGGTTGATCGTGGCGATACTATAGGCAGTGGCCGATAACGCTATCCAGATGGAAAACCAGATAATCCCGGCCTCTGCGGGCGGGTTCATCAGTGCGAAAAGACCGATACACAGGGTAATCGTCCCGCCACCCATGATGAGGTTCCGGTTGCGCTGGAATCGATCGGACAACCTTCCGATGAGAGGATCTTGAATCGCGTCGAAGAAACGTAGTCCCAATAAGACTATCCCCATCAATGCTAGCGAAACTCCCCGCTCCGTTGCATATAAATCAGGGGCCTGCAGATAGAGGGGAAGTCCTGCAATTGAGAGTGGAAATGCGAGAATTCCGTAATTGAAGAGATCTGTCTTCTTTAGCGGTCTCATTCGATTGGTTGCTCTCCGGTCAGTATCCTTTTGATCTTGGGAACTCTGGAATCGGGACCGAGCCAGATCGCGCTGAAGGATTCAGAAAATGCTCGATCAGCGATGGTTCCAATCAATTCATTGTCTTGGTAAAAGTGTGTTTCACCGGCCTGATCGAATATACCAATGAGGGAAGTGCCTTTTTTGACATCCGGGAAAATGAACTCCATCTGTCGATACCAACGAGCCAGATCTACTTCACTGTTTCCTTGTCGACGCATTTCCTCCGCGGAGAGTTCGGCGATGACCCGGGCTTTAATTTCTCGAAGATAGTTCAATTCCAAGGCAAAGGGTAGGGAGGAATTGAAAGTTCCTTTTGGCGCGAAAAGAGCAATGTCATAGAGGTTGAAGAAGAGAACCTTCATCCGGGCTTCCCCTACCAGTTGCGCGTCTTCAATTTGAACTTCGACTATTTTTGGAACAGATGCCAAAAGCGTGGCTGAGCACGAAAAACAAATGATCGTGAGAAAAAGGATTCGCAGTTTTGATGCGACTGAGCGGATGGCGTGGTTCATCACCTTGCAGCCTGTAGTTCGAACTGACCTACATTGATCCGTCCGGTTTGAAAACTGGCAGCACACGAACCGAGATAGTATCTCCAAATCCTGATGAATGACTCATCGAACCCAAGGCTTCTTACCTCCGCTATATTCGCATCGAAATTCTTCAACCAAACTCGAAGGGTCCGGGCGTAATCGTGACCGAATAGGAAAACGTCTTTTGTTTCCATTCCTCCTTCTTGGGCCGTTTTCTCGAAGCGTTCGACACTTGGGAGCATCCCGCCTGGAAAGATGAAACTGCGGACCATGTCAGAACCCTTTCGGTAGGATTCAAAATGCTTCTCTTCGATTACGATCGATTGAACAAGCGCCTTTCCACCTGTCTTGAGGAGTCTTCTCAGTTGCGAGAAGTAGGAATTCCAATACTTAATTCCCACCGCTTCAAACATTTCGATTGAAACGATGTTGTCGAATTTTCCTTGGATATGACGATAGTCCTGAAAAGCGAAATCAGCGGATCCGTTCAAACGTTTCGATGCAAAATCAAGCTGCTCCTTCGAGAGCGTGACGCCTTTGATTTCTCGGTCGTTTCGAGTGATGGCCCGTTCTGCGAATCCACCCCATCCACAACCAATTTCGAGGATGGATCCAGAGGGATCTTCAATCCGATCGAGCAGTCGGTCGTATTTGTTCTCTTGAGCCACGGCGATCGGTTCATTCGGATCAAGATACAGAGCCGATGAATAGGACATCGTGGAATCCAACCACAATGAATAAAACTCATTCCCTAAATCATAGTGAGCATGGATGTTGCGCTTACTTCCTCGCAGGGAATTTGAATTCAGAAGGTAGCCTATGCGGGCCCCGATTCGTGACAACCAGTTGCCTTCAATGAAACCAGTGAGGTGTTCCTCGTTTTCCAGAGAAAACGTGATCAATGCTTCCAAATTGGAGGTGTTCCATAGGCCATCTCGATAATCGGAAGCAAAGCCCACTTCGCCTTTCGACGCTAAGTTCGCGACGACCGACCAACTTTCCAGGTGAAAGTCCGCCTTCGCTCCTAGCTCGCTTCCCTCGAATATATGGATCTGTCCAGAAGGAGTCGTGACCTCGATACTTCCGAATCGAACTTGTTCAAGAGAAGTTAAGAATCGTTTTTGAATGATTTGTTCAAACATGGCTTTATTACTTCTGCATTCTATCACGAGTCGCCTCTACTCCGGGTGGCCGGAAGATTAACTATAATTAATCTTTCGATTCAGAATTGTATGAATCGTTTAGCTGGGGAGGTTTCGGAACATAACGAATCCCTTTGAGCGCTAGCTTGGCGGCTTGCCAGTGAATCATCGCGACCGTTTTCAGGGTAACCAACGGGCAGCGAATGAAGGCAGAAAGCTGCTGTCTACGGCTATTGTCCGAAAATGTTCCTGCCATCGATGTTAGGAGCTTTTTCCTCCCCTCTAGGTCGTAGTAATTGATCACTGCCGAGAAGCCTCGGTCGCTCAGATTGTATTTAAATCGGTAGTGTCCCGATCGTTCCATGAATGGAGAAACGTGGAACATCTTTTCCGCCTCGATGGCGTCATTCGATTCAATCGCGGTTCCGTCTTTGTTTCGGCAGAAATAGAGGTGACGTTCGCCAAAGGTGTTGTGGACTTCGGCAATGACTGCTTTCAGCGCATCCTCCTCATCCAAGCACAGCCAAAAACTGACTGGATTGAATCCGTAGCCGAGCACACGGGGCATCGCGATGAGGACAAAGCGCTTTACCCCTAAATCGACCCCATACCGATTGACCACTCCTTTTGCCCATTCGGTTAACGAGCTTCCATCGCAATTTCCATGGTCTTTTCGATGAAAAGAAAACAGTCCCCATCGATCGACGCCGAACCAACGCCCATCCGCCAGTTCATCAATCTTCTCGGGATCAAAAACCAGACTATACACACGGTAGGAGAATCGGTTCTCTTTTGGGAAAAGCCGCCGGTGCGAAACCTTTGAGAAAAGCAATTTTGAGGCTATATCCAACTGGGTGTGATCCCCATTTTTTCGGCAACTCTAACCGCGCTCCAAAGCCCGTCCTCGTGAAATCCGTTTCGCTGGTAAGCACCGCAATACCAAACGCGGTCCTTTCCTTGGATTTCCTCGATCCGTTTCTGCGCTTCAATCGAGGCCTGATCAAAAACCGGATGGTCAAAAATATGGCGGTTGAGGATGGTCTTCTCGGCGGGTGCTTTGCCGGGGTTCAAAGTCACGAAGACGTCGGTGTCGGTGTCCAAGGCCTGAAGATTGTTCATCCAATAGCTAAGTGAGATTGCGTAGCTCCGGTCCGCCTTTTCTTCAGAAGAGTAGATCCAACTTGCCCATGCCGATCGACGTTTTGGCATAAAGGAATCGTCGGTGTGCAAGATCACTTCGTTGGGTTGATACTTGAAGGCAGAGAGGATCTCTTCTTCGTCGGGAGTGGGAGTTTCGTTCAGCTTAAGTGCTTCATCCGCATGGGCTGCGATGATCACCTCATCAAATACCGCGACCTCTCCCGTTTCATCGGTCACCTGAACTCCGTCGCTGATTCGCGAAACGCTCTTAGCGCCAGAGCGTATTTTTATTTGTCCTGAGAATTGGTCGATCAGCCTGTTCACGTATTCTTTCGAACCCCCGACGACCGAGTACCATTGCGGCTGGTCGGCCACCGTCAATAGACCGTGATTGTTGAAAAACCGAAGAAAGGCTGCAGCGGGAAAGTTTAGGATTTGTTCGACCGGACAACTCCAGATGGATCCGCCCATTGGCAGGATGTAATAGTAGCGGAACCAATCGCTGACGCCAATCTCGTCTAAACACTGTCCAAGTGAAATGTCCCCTGGGGCTTCAAGATATTTCATCGCACCGCGATTAAACTTCAAAATATCACTGACCAGTCGCCACATCTTTGGATTTGTAAGATTGCGAATACTTCCGAATAGCCCTTGCAAACCACCTGATGAAAATTCCAACCAGCCGTCATTGATGGAAACTCCGAAGGACATGTTTGACTCGACCACTGGAACTTCCAGGTGCCGAAACAGCCCTGTTAAGAGTGGGTAGTTCCGTTCGTTATAGACGATGAAGCCTGTGTCGACCGGCACCGTTTTTCCACTAACCTCCACTTCAAGGGTTCGGCTGTGTCCACCGAGATAGGCATTCTTCTCGAAGAGTGTTAGATCCGTCGCATCTTTCAGTAGGTAGGCCGCTCCGAGACCGGAAATGCCTCCACCGATTACTGCAATTTTCTTTCTCGAGGTTTTCATCAAGGGGATACCTTAGCATATCCTCACTTGCTGCCGAATGGCGGTTAGATTAACTCTGTGTAATCTTTGCGCTCTTTCGTGGAAGGGTCAACCTCACGATGAGACCATTTGGGTGGGCATCCTGAAAATCAATCGACCCGTCATGGAGGCGGACGATCGAGTCCACCAGACTGAGTCCAAGTCCAGTGCCACTGGTCGAACGACTGGGATCGCAGCGATAGAACCGTTCGAGAAGACGTTTTTTATCCTTTTCCGAAACGCCGATGCCTTGATCCGCAAAAGCAATTTCAACGGTGGATTGATTTTCGACTAGAACGCATCGGATCTGACCTCCGGCGGGAGAGTACTTGATCGCATTGTCGATTACGTTGGAGATGGCTTGGAACAGCAAATTTCGATCGCCCCGTATGAAACAGGATTCGCCCTCAAAGAGGAGCTCCATATTTTGCTCAAGCGCCATGGGGCGGTAGAACTCGACGGAATCGGTTGCGATCTTTTGGAGGTCGACTTTCTCAAAGTTTGATTGGTCGACTTCAGAATCCATTTTCGAAATCCGCAAAAGCGAGCCGAAGGTCTGCAGCAAACGATCGGACTCCTTGATCAAAGCAGCGACTTCTTCACTCTCAGGGTCGCTCTGCTGCATCACCTCCAACCGATTTCGAAGGTGAGCGAGAGGGGTTCGTAGATCGTGTGCAATGTTGTCAGATACTTGTTTGACGCCTTCCATCAATGACTCGATCCGATCGAGCATCTGATTGAAGACCCCCGCGAGATGGCTCATGTCATCCCATCGCGAATCCACCGCTAGCCGTTTCGATAGATTGCCTGTCGCCACAATCTCAAGGGCGATGTTGGACATTCGATTGATCCGAGTGACGACGAAAAAGCTGATAAAAAAGCTGACCAGAACAATGGAGAATAAACAAGCGATGCTGAGAAAGCTTAAGGTGCGCTGCCACAGGAATCGTTCGTTAATCACACTGACATCCCGTGCGACCAACAACTGAGCTTGGTCCGGGAAAGTATGAATTTTTGCCGCGACGATTCGCCAGTCAGATTTTTCCCCGGTGCCAACATCGACCTTAAAACGAATGACCCCTTCGGCAATGCGAGCAACGGCGTCCGGAATGGACCTCAAGTCACCCGCGAGCCAATTCGATTGCGAATCGACCAAGAGATAGAAAACCCCTTCACGTTCAACCGCTCTTTCATCAACAATCTCTTTGAGCGATTCTTCCGTGTTGAGTTTGAGCTCTAGCAAAAGATTCTCGATCTCCGCATCGATGACCAGTTCGCTCTCCCGCTGATACTCTTCTCGCCCATAATCATACAGAAAGTATCCCAAACTCAAAACCGCCGCGCTCAAAAGCACCGTGAAGAAGAGTGCCATTTTGAAACTGGAGCTTCGGAAGTAGTTCCTCGAATCAGTCATCGATGATGTAGCCAGTTCCACGGATTGTTCGGATGAGGCTCTCCTTTGATTCCGGGTGGTCAATTTTGCTCCGCAATCGACTGACATGAACATCAATCACATTGGTTTGAGGATCGAAATGATAGTCCCAGATATTCTCCAGCAACATGGTTCGTGTCACCACGGTGCCTTTGTTCCGCAATAGATATTCCAGTAATTGAAACTCTTTGGCCTGCAATTCGAGATCTTCGGTTCCGCGAGACACTCTACGTTTGAGTAAATCCATTTTCAAGTCCTGTGCGCTCAGGATGCTACTTCGATCCGGAACGCTGGCTCGATTTGAACGCCTTCCAAGCACTTCAACTCGAGCATGCAGTTCTGCGAATGCAAAGGGTTTGACCAGGTAATCATCGCCACCCGCCCGGAGTCCGAGCACCCGGTCGTCGATCTCTCCCAATGCGCTTAAGATTAAGACCGGGGTCTCTTTTCCGATGCCTCGTAATCCCTGAATCAGACGAATCCCATCCAGCTTGGGAAGCATGCGATCGACGATGATGACATCGTAGGATTCACTGCTTCCCAAAAACAACCCTTCGGCACCATCGGACGCGGTATCGACGGTCGCACCCAATTCACGGAATCCCTTGGAGACAAAGTCGCGAACCTCGGTATCATCTTCGACAATCAGCAATCGCATATTAGAGGAGTGTTTTTTGGAAGAATTCCAATCGGATGCTAACGTCAGGTTAAATCAACGGAATCGCAAGTGGCCGCCATCGGAATGAACCTGATTTTCCTAGGATCGGTTACTTTCCGCAAAGTGCTCTAGGAACAGGAGAAGAGTATTCGTTCCGCCTACTTACTCCGGAGCTTGGCCAGCAACTGATAGGAATTTGCTTTTCGGGAAAGTAACGATGCACCCTTAGCCCGCGCCAGCGGGTGGGGGTTTAAGGGGGAGGGGTTCGTGTGTATGGGCGAGCGGTGGTTGGCGGAAGGCGAGAGCGAGGGAGTCGATTGAAATCTGGGGCGTTTTTGGAGGGCTGGGGCTGAAAAGACAAGGAAATTGCCGTTTGGAATGTGATTTGCGGGCAGGGTGAAGCAGCGCCGCGGGAGGTGCGGGCGCATCAGGGCCGAGCTGGGGTCCTGCATTCCCGCACGGGTGGCTCAATCGCTCCAGAAGATCGGCTCGCTCTCGTGGGCCCAGGGATCGGGATCATCGATCGCCAAAGGTGTGGAAGGCGAGGACGATGCCGGGGCGGCCTTCGGGTAGGCCTGTGCGGTCGCGGAGGTAGTCGGTGAGGCAGTCGGCGGTGAGGCGGGCGAGGAGGCCGAGACGGCGGGGCTCGCGGCGGAAGACGGGGCGGAGGAGTTGTGGAATAGTGAAGACCCAGTGCCGGTGGGGCACGGGGGCGCAGATCTCCGTCGCGATGGTGGCGGAGAGGTCGACGCTGCGGCGTTGATGGCAGGTCGGGCAGATCCCGCGCTGTTTGCAGGTATAGGGAACAAGGTATTCGTGGTCGCAGTCCTCACAACGCACACGGAGAAAGCCCTGGCTGAGATCGCCGCAGCGCAGGAAGCGCTCGAGGGCGGCTTGGCGTTCGGGGAGCAGTGGACCAAGGGTAGAGGCGTGGCGCTCCGCGTAGTGCCGCAGGAAATCCGGCAGGGCGGTGTGGAGGCATTGCCAGAGCGCCGAGGCTCGGGCCTGCCGAGGGCGATAGCGGGCGGACATGCCTCACGGAATGTAAACATATGTTCACTTTCTGCGAGGCGGAGATGTTCACAAGTTGTTCACTGGAGGCCTGCTCCGGCAGCGTAAAAACGGGGGAAGTGTGTCGAAGCTAGGGCATGCATTCATCGCGCCCGTGTCCGAATGATCACCCCGCTTCCGGCAATTCCCGGGTCTTCACGATCTCGATGATCTTGGCGACGGCTTCGGCGGCGGGGAGCATACCTTCGTGGGACTTGTTCGTGCGGGAGCGGATCGTAACTTGGCCTTCGGCGGCTTCGTTTTTTCCGATCACGAACATGTAAGGGACGTGGTCCATTTCTGCACGGCGGATTTTCGCACCGAACTTGTCGCTCTGGGTGTCGATCGAAGTGCGGATACCTTGGTCGTGTAGTTGTTTTTCTACTTCACGAGCAAAGTCGTTCTGCGCATCGGTGATCGGAAGGAGGCGGACTTGCTCAGGGGAGAGCCACGCGGGGAAGTTGCCTGCGAAGTGTTCGATGAGGACACCAGTGAAGCGTTCCATCGAGCCGAAAGGTGCACGGTGGACCATGACAGGGGGGTGGTTGCCGTTGTCCGCGCCGACGTAGCTGAGCTCGAAGCGCTCAGGGAGAACGTAGTCAACTTGGACAGTGCCGAGTTGCCATTCGCGACCGATGACGTCTTTGACCACGAAGTCGATTTTCGGGCCGTAGAAGGCGGCTTCGCCGGGCTCTTCGCTGAAGGGGACGCCGAGGCCTTCGGCGGCTTCGCGACAAGCCGCTTCGGCTTTGTCCCAGTTGTCTGGGTTGCCAACGAACTTCGTGCTGTCGGGATCACGCAGACCCACGCGAACGCGGTAGTCTTTCATCCCGAGAGTTTTGAAAACGATTTTGACGAGCTCGAGGCAGCCTTTGACTTCGTCGTTGAGTTGCTCGGGGGTGCAAAAAATGTGGGCGTCGTCTTGAGTGAAGCCACGGACACGGGTCATGCCGTTGAGCTCGCCGCTTTGTTCCCAGCGATAGACGGTGCCGAACTCAGCAAGGCGCACGGGGAGATCTCGATAGCTGTGAGGCTGGCTGTCGAAGATCTTGATGTGCATCGGGCAATTCATCGGCTTGAGGAGAAAGCCTTCGATGTCGCCGGCTTCCATTTGATTGGCCAACTGCGCACAGGTGCATCCCTCGTCAGCGAGTCCCTGGATCTGGTCGCGGTCGACGAGCGCAGGGAACTGCGATTCCTGATAGTAGGGGAAGTGACCGGAGGTCTTGTAGAGGCCGAGTTTTCCGATGTGGGGCGTAAAGACTTGGTTGTAGCCCTGCTTGCGCAGCTCTTCGCCGATGAAGTTCTGCAGCTCTTGGCGGACAACGGCACCATTTGGAGTCCAGAGGACGAGGCCTTGGCCAACGTCTTCGTCGATGTGAAAGAGCTTGAGGTCTTTGCCGAGTTTGCGGTGGTCGCGCTTCTTCGCCTCTTCGAGATTCTCGAGGTAAGTGGCGAGTTCGTCTTTGGTTGGGAAGGCGGTTCCGTAGATGCGCTGGAGCTGCTTGTTCTTCTCATCACCGCGGTGGTAGGCGCCCGCGATGGAGAGGAGCTTGAAGGCTTTGAGCTTCTTTGAATACTTGATGTGCGTGCCAGCGCAGAGATCAGTGAATTCGCCGTTGCGGTAGAAGGAAATCGCTTCGCCTTCGGGGATGTCCGCGAGACGACCGAGTTTGTAGCGTTCCTGCCCCATTTCCTTGATCAGGGCGGTGGCTTCCTCGCGGGAGTGTTCAAAGCGTTCGAAGCGCTGATTCTCTTTCGCCACAGCCTTCATCGCTTCCTCGATTTTAACGAGGTCGTCGGCCGTGAGCTTATGATCGAGATCGAGGTCGTAATAGAAGCCGCTGTCGGTCGGTGGACCGATGTCGAGTTGGGCCTCCGGGAAAACACGGAGAACAGCAGTGGCAAGGATGTGCGCGGCTGAGTGGCGCAACTCTTCTAACGGGGTCATCTCTTTCATGGGAAAGAGAGAGTGCTAGCAGGCTGACAGGCGATGGCACGCCCTTTTTTGGCTAGTTGTCTTATGAGGGAGTTTTAGAGCATGAACCCTAAGACATCGGAGATTTCTTCTGATTGCGCATCAAAGCCTTGCGCTATCAACCTTCATCAGCCTAACATCCGGTCTCTTACCACCTATCTCGTCAGTGGTTTTCACCCCAAGTCTGTATCTTATGAAAAAAAGCATCCTCTTCACTGTTCTCTTCGGCGCGCTTGCGAGCGGCCTATATTCTCAAGTGGTCTTAATTGATCTTTCGACGACATCTGCAAACGAGACAGATTTACTCAACGGCCTTTACTACATCAACGTGCACACCGCTGCTAATGGTGGAGGCGAGATCCGTGCTAATCTGGTGGTCGTCCCAGAGCCTTCCTCTGCAGCCGCCCTACTAGGTCTCGCGACCCTTGGATTCTTGGCCGTCCGCCGTCGATAACACCTTAGGCATTCAATTCTTTTAAGACCTCACGGAAGCGTGGGGTCTTTTTTTTGGATACGCGGTGATTCCTGAAGGAGGGGAGTGCCCCGTCTTCAAATGGAAGGAAACCAGTGTTCTACACTCTGGAATCATTCATCCCCCATTTTAGAATCGAGAGATCTATTCCTGAGGAATTGAGACGCTCGCAGCGTTCGTCCAACTTCTAGGGCTCTCCGAGAAACTCGACGCGGACGTAATGAGGACCGGCCCCAGGGAGGCTGAAGGCATAAGTATAGGCTGGGTCGTAGGCCTCTGAAGGAACGACATCCTCAATCGTGACCCAACTGGAGGTGGTAGAGCTAAACTGGACCCGATAGGCGTATTCCCCGAATGCCACCCAAGGCAGTTCGATGTTAGTTCCAAGGACTTGGGAGAAGCAGACATCGAGATCGAGGGAGTCTTTGAGTGCCGCGAGGGCTGTATCTTGTCCAGCCGGCTTGAAATCGGCATTAAGGACGACATTGCCAGTTGCAGCGGGCCCGAAACCAGTCACACGCACAGAGACCTGTGTATTCGGAGTGATGGATAGCGTGACTCGACTCAGAGTACTTCCAGTTAAGTCGTCGTTAAGAGCGAGTAGATTGAGGGTGGAAGGTGCACCGATGCCTTCAAAGACATGGAGCACCGTATCAAAATCGCTTCCAAATGTGTCGATGATGAGTACGCCTGGCTCATCATTGTAGTAGCCCAGTTTTGCCCAGACGGTATTGTCGTCAAAGCCATCCAAACTGGGTTCATTGCCTTCTGCCCCTGCATCAAAGTTATCTCCCCCGAAGCGCAAAGGTGCATTGGTCAAATTAAATGTATACGTTTCGTAGGTGTTATCCGAGACGTAGCTGTCAAAGATGCCGGTTGGCCTGATATATAAATTGAAATCGACATCCTCAGAGCTAGCGAAGCGGATCGCATAGCTCGTGTTCCTCGTCGATGTAAAGTTGAGAGGTTGGGAGATGTCACTGTTCCCGGTGACCTGCACAATGTCTTCAATCGCGTTCTGAAAATTGGTGTACACCTCGACAACAAAGACCGACGAAGTGCCACTCGTAATGATTGTTTCTAACTCGAGTGGAATAGCGTAAGGAGTGGTGAACTGAATCCATACACTTTGATCATCTGCGAGGGCGATTTCCCCAGCTTCAATCGTCGCCCCTGCTGTGCTCATACTAAAGGAAAGTGGAACGGCGCTGCCAAGCCCTCTGATTGAACCGAAGTCGTCACCGTTTAGCGGATGCAAGCACGCTGGATTTCGGTAACTGTCGCCTAGACCGTACGTCTCACCAGTTTTTTCGCGATGAAGATGAAGTCGTCCTCACGGGCAAAGAATATCGACTTCTCGAATATTTCTTAGAACACAGAGGAAAAGCGCTCAAGCGCCAGGGCATTATGAATCACGTCTGGGGCTCTTCGATCCTGGTTACTCAACGTAGTGTGGATCGCTGCGTGACTACACTCCGCCAAAAAGTAGAATCAAATCCTAAGGCGCCCGCATATATCAAAACGATTAGGGATGTTGGCTATCGCTTTGCGGGCTAGCAGATGCTGGAAATCTACGATTAGGATAAGGTTGCTTACTACATTTCATTGAGGAGTTCAGAATACATCTCAAGCAGCTCCTTCGTCGCGATAGCGGAGAGTTTGATCAGGATCGCTGTGAGGAGAACAATAGTCACACTGAGAATAATCTTCCATCCCCGAGTGATCCTTGGGTGGAGCCAAATAAGGGGTAAGGCGAAAGGTCCGACCAAAGCTAGGGCGAGGATAATGAAAGCGGTTAGAAAAACCCAAGGCGGCTTTTCTTCAGCGGCTGGGTCACGTCCTTGTGTAGTGAGAAATTCACCACAGTGGCGACATTTGATCGCTTCGTCTTAAATTTCTTCAGCGCAATAAGGGCAGTTTTTCATATCAGGGGTCGAGGCTGCTCCAGTTGTTATTTGTGAAAGGTCTATCTAGATTCATTCTGCTCTTTAGGGCGAGTTGGAATCACCGCTCCACCGACTGCGCCCGTCATTTTGATGGTGGTTTTGGCCGCTTGGCCAGCCACTCCGACGGTTGTTGAGACCACTTTAGTGGCAACACATCCTGAGAGCAGGATGGCTGATAGAACGGATGTGATTAGGAGTCGTTTAGTAGAGCTCATAGTGTCGAAAAAATCTTTTGAGTTAGTTGAAAGTGTGTGTTTGTAACGGGGTCGTAAACAGAAGGGAAATGGGCTTCTGAAGTGATGAGGCGTTGGCCCTTTTCGTCAATCATCTCGATGGAACCTTCTGGCGAATCGATCGGCTCAATCGCATAGGTTCCGTAATCGAAGAATTGGTAAGCGTTGTCGCCGAGGCTTTTAAAAAAGCCGAAATTCAATGCAAAGAACCAATCCCGGTTGAGCGTTTCAGTCGTCCCAAAGAGAGGGTTTTCAACGGCATCGGGGACGAATCCAGCAAGCATGTTGTTTTTGTATGCTTTGTAGGGAGGGGTTCGTGTGTTCGCTTGAATGTAGTAGCCGTCCAGAACAACAGCCCCTTCCGGGAAGTGATGGATTTGCCATGGGTAGACTTGGATGATCTCTGCTTCTTGAAGCTGCTCCATTCGTAATGGATCTTGTTCCCAGAGCAAAATATTGATCAACGAATGCGGCACCCACGGGAGCCATGAGGAGTAACGACCGTATTCATGAAAGGCTCCCAAGCTTGATACGTCTTCTTTCGCGAGGATGGGATGAATGAAAAAGGCAAACTCAGGAGGCGCCTGAAGGTTCTCCTCGAGATAGGACTTATAGGCCTGCACTTCATTCGTGTGGGGCTTTACGATACCTTCGTTGACGTAGTGATGACTGAGCAGACTGAGCAAAATGACTATGAAGAGGGGAAGAGCTAGCTTCAGCCAGCCAGAGAGACGTTGGGTGAGTTGCCCAAAAGCGATGGCGTATATCGCACCCAAGAGGACGATCAGTGGATAAAATACGCGTAGCTGATGATCATTCTGATGAGGGACGATGATCGGGGAGGAGGCTAGCAATAGGGTGGCTAGGAGCAAAGCGGTGAGAATGGAAGAGCTTAGCCAGCCAGATCTTTTTGCATGTCCAAATACAAGATAGAGGGTGGCGCTTATGAGCATGCTCAGAATGCCCCACCCGACCCATTTTGGTGCGTAGTAAGCCCACCATAGAATAGATTCCCAGAGCGGACCCTTGAAATAGTAGGCGAGCTTGTCACCGATTTCGGTGACGATGCCACCGCGGTCTGTAGTCATTCCATATTGCTCAAGGAGCGGAAGGTAGCTCTTATAGAGAATGTAGTAGACGACCATCGCTACGGAGGTAATCGCGATGCTTGCGCTCCATTGTAGAAAGGGAGGCTTTTCGGCTTTGTCTCTTGGGGTGTAATAATGGACCGCAAATAGAACGAGACAGGCGAGTGCGGTCGGTTGGTAGATGAAGAAAGAGACTAGAAGGCAGGCGAAGCCTGCTGTTGCAGTGCGCCACCGACAGTCTTCCAGCCCTCGAATGATGAACCAGCCTCCGATGAGTGAAATGAGGACGGAAAGCGGATAAATGAAAGTTGCCGCCCACCCGGCAAAGACACCTGCCGCCGGATTTAGAGTCAGCACAGCAGCGACTAAAAGGGCGCAGGATTCTGAAATTCGGAAGTTCCTCAGAATCAGAAAAGCGCTCATCCCGGTAATCGCTAGAGTGATGACGCTGATCGCGCGCACATAGGCGAGGTCTGAAATAGTTTCGACCGGGGCAAAAGCGTAGCCGGTTAGAACGGAGCAAATGGGCCGCCCCAAGACAGTGTAGAGCGTTTTGAAATCCCAAGGGCCGACCGTCTTGTGCAGAGTGATGGCGTAGTAGTCATCGGTGAATCCGTATTCGCTAAAGATGACCGGGTAGTAGGCGCCTAAGAGAAGTAGAGCGATCGCTCCCAACCATAGGGCGTTGTTACGAAGAAGAGTCATCACGTGAGGCCTCCACGATGAAGCCCCTCGTCCCAGGCACAAGCCCAAGAAATGTTGGCAATCTTGTCTCAGCGAAGAGTAATTCTTCTTCCCGCTTGGCGCTCTGCGGTTTTGTCCTAAAGTAGTCCTATGAGTTTTGAATCGATGCCTCGTCCGCGCCGCTTGCGGCGCACGCCAGCGATCCGTTCTTTAGTTGAGGAAACTGTTTTGCGGACGGAAGATCTTATTCAACCACTCTTTGTTATCGAGGGAGAGGGGGCTTCTGAGCCGATCGCTTCAATGCCTGGGCAGCTGCGTTTTCCAATCAAAGCTCTGTGTCTGGAAGCGATGCAGCTTCAGCGTCTTGGGGTGAAGGCGATCGCACTGTTCCCCAAGCTCGAACCTTCACTCAAGACTCCTCAAGGCGAAGAGGCTTTAAATCCCGATACACTCGTGCTTCGCGCGGTTCGCGCGATTAAACAGGTGCTGCCCGAGATGCTCGTGATCACTGACGTCGCCCTAGATCCCTACACGACACATGGACACGACGGTGTTTTGACCGAAGATGGTTCCGACGTGGCGAACGACGAGACGGTGGAGATCCTCGCTCAAATGGCGGTGCTCCAAGCCGAGGCGGGTGTCGATTTCGTCGCTCCCAGTGATATGATGGATGGGCGCATTTTATTCATCCGCGAGGCACTTGATTTAGCAGGTTTCACGCAGATGGGGATCATCGCCTACTCGGCTAAATTCAATAGCGCTTACTATGGTCCGTTTCGTGATGCCGTTGGCAGCGCTCAGGCCGCGGGCACGGCCTTGCTCGGCAAGGATACCTATCAGCTCAACCCAGCCAACGTCCGCGAGGCGGCTCGGGAGGTTGAGCTCGATCTCGAAGAGGGTGCCGACATCGTCATGGTCAAGCCAGCGGGAGCCTATCTCGATATTATCCGACAGACGGCTGAACTCTCGGATGTGCCGGTGGCGGCTTACCAAGTCAGCGGCGAGTATGCCCAGATTCATGCTGCGGCGCAGCTCGGTTGGCTCGACTACAAGCGTAGCCGCGACGAGAGCTTGATCGCGATCAAGCGATCCGGAGCGGATTTAATTCTGACCTATTTCGCGAAGGAGTGGGCGAGTGAAGCGGCTGGATTGAGTGCGGCTCCTGGCTCAGCCTCACAGCTTGATGACAATGCATCAGCAAGCGGGATCTAGAGATCCTATCGGAGTGGTCTGCCGTTGACGCAGATGTGTATCAGCAGTGATTTCATCATCTATGAAAATTTCGCTTGGGACCGATCACGCTGGATATGCTGCAAAAGAAATCGTTAAAGCGCACCTTGAGTCGCGTGGCATAACAGTCATCGACCACGGCGCATTTTCGAACGAGCGTAGTGACTATCCTGATTTTGTGCGTCCGGCGGCGGAGGCCGTGTCGAAAGGCGAGAGTGATCTCGGCATCGTCTTCGGGGGCAGTGGCAATGGTGAAGCGATCGTTGCGAATAAGGTAAAGGGCATCCGCTGCGGTGTTGTGTGGAATGCCGAAAGTGCTCAGCTCACGAAGGCGCACAACGACGCCAACGTCATCTCGATCGGCGGTCGGATGTTTCCACAACGCAGTTTGCCTGCAGTGGTTGATGCTTGGTTGGACAGCACCTTCGAAGGTGGGCGCCATGTTCAACGGGTAGAAAAAATCCACGCCACCGAATAGTCGGTAACGTGGAATTGGATAAAGTCTGAAGCTGCCTGAGTGGCTACTTGTCGAGGTCGTCTGGGCGATCGGAAACAGTTTCGTCGAATTCTTTCTTCGACTCATCCTCTTCTTCCTCTTCCCACTTCATCGTATCGTCTTCTTGAATTTTCGCGTCCGCATCTGCGTCGTTGAATTCAGAAAGGTCGCCGATGTCTTCGCCGTCGGAACTTACATCAGCGTCATCTTCTTCGATTTCGAAGCCCAGAGGCACGTATTCGAGGATTGAGGTGATGTCGGTGAAAGCATGCACCGCTTTGCCTTCCATGAAGTCGGCATTTTGGCGTTCGCGGATTTCCTCTTCGAGTTCGTCGATCGTCAGATTCTGCTCGAATTTGATCTGATCATTGAGAAGGCGAACACGTGCCTTAGTGATTGCGTCAAGAAAGTCGGCGTAAGGTCCTTTGTCTTCGTCGAGGATATCGGGCAGCCCAAAGAGCACGCCATCTTCATCTTCGAGGTGGCACTCAGGGGTGCGAACGAGACGGATGTTGCTGCCCTTTTCCTCCTTATCCATCGCGAAGGTATAAAACGCCCGTTCGATCGAGTCGGTATCGAAGCCATACTCGCGAAGCGGGGCGCAGAGCTCAACGACGTAACCCATTTGGCGGGGGTCCACTATGCTGAGCCCGTCAACATCCCACCGGACAGGGTCGGAAATTTCATGGACCCACCAGTTCATATCTTCGCCGAGGCGAACAATACACCATTCTAATTTCTGACTAGTCGTCGACATTGTGCTATTTTGTTAGGGGGGTATGAGTTGTGACCAAAAGTCGCCAGCGTCCTCACTCTGACAAGTAAAAAAGAACGGCACTGATGCATGAGCTCTGTGTTAAGACGTGCCCTTTGGCTTCTCGGCAGCCGTTTTCAGGCATTTTGAAGGCTGTGGTGAGCCCGTCGATGGCGCTTGAAAAACAGAAGAACGCCTCCAGCATACCGGCGAATGGGTTTTTACTATGAAAAAGTTCTGCGTCCTATCCTCTTTCGGAAGGATGCTGAAAAGGCCCATGAAATAGGAGTGCGAGCGCTTGGGATATTAAGCCGAGTGCGCCCAGTGTGTCGGCTGATGGAGCGTTGCAATGGTCACATTGATGGGGTTGAACCGATCGAGCTCTTCGGAGTAAAGTTTCCCAACCCAGTTGGCCTCGCTGCTGGCATGGACAAAGACGCCCGCGTTTGGCGTTCAATGCCGGCTTTGGGCTTTGGCTTTGCTGAAATCGGGACAGTCACCTTTCACAAGCAGCCCGGCAATGAGAAGCCCCGTCTTTTTCGCCTGCGCAGTGAAGAGGCGATCATCAACCGGATGGGCTTTAACAACGATGGGGCAGAGGAAGTCGCCGCGCGCCTTAAGCAAGATGGTGCTCACCAAGATCGCCCCCTGCCGCTCGGAATCAACCTCGGCAAGTCGAAGGTGACACCGCTTTCTGATGCCGCCAGCGATTACATCGGTTCCTTTCAACTTCTGGCCGACTACGCGGACTACTTCACAATCAATGTAAGTAGTCCAAACACACCAGAGCTACGCAAACTCCAAGGCTCCGCCTATTTGCCCGAGCTCCTCGGTGAGATAACCAAAGCGAACGCCGCCCGTTCGAAGAAGCTCGGAAGCCGCCCTAAACCAATTCTACTCAAGATCGCTCCAGATCTTAGCTTCCAGGAAATTGACGACGTCCTGCAGACAATCTCAGATGTCGGGCTCGATGGTATTATCGCGACCAACACGACGATTGTTCGTCCAGGACCGATCTCGAAGTCAAATGAGGCAGGTGGTCTGAGCGGTCGACCGCTACATCACCGCTCGGTCGACGTAGTGAAATACATTTCCAGAGCAACCGAAGGGAAGCTCCCCATCATCGGCGTCGGTGGAATCGACGATCCGGCCTCCGCTGGGCGGATGATGGACGTCGGGGCACACCTCATCCAAGTTTACACTGGTTTGATTTATCGAGGCCCTTTCCTCGCCAAAAAACTCAATCGAGCCCTCGCCGCGCAACAGCGCGAGTGGATCTAGGCTGTTTGCGCTAATCCTTCTTGTAGAGGCTGAAGCGCAGTTCTGCTGAACTGATTTGATTTTCAGTACCAATCACGAAAGCGGACTTCAATCTCTAGGTCGGAGCCAACTTGCGATTTGAAGTCTTCGAGATCTGAAAAGGTCCCATCTTGATTCCGGTAGTGGTAGGGGTAGACGACATCGGGTTGAAATTCTCTTACAGCACTGGCGGCTTGAGTGACATTCATCGTGAATGGAAGGTTCATGCAGATGAAAGCGACATCAATATTGCTCAAGGCACGCATCTCCGGAATGTCTTCAGTGTCACCAGACATATAGAACCGTTTCCCGCCTAGAGTTAGGACATAGCTGTTCCCTTCGCCTCGCGTGTGCCGAGCGTTGTAAGCTGGAACGGCTTCTATCCGCATCCCCGACACGGTCGTTGTTTCACCGTTTGCTAAGGAGGTCGTCACCGCCTGAAGGGCCGATGTCATTCGATCAAAGACAGAGGCTGGAGCTACGATGACGGTTCCTGCCTTTCTGACTGATTCGAGCGTACTTGCGCTGAAATGATCACCATGCCGATGGCTGACGAGAATGAGGTCCGGCTGGGGGAGACCCTCGTAGAGATCGGCACTGTCGGAAGGATCGTTGTAGATTATCAGTCCGTTCCAGCTAATTAAGAAAGAGGCGTGCTCGATCGGGTGAATAATCGCTTCGCCTTCGCTCGTGGCCAAAAGATCCCCCGTAACGATCTCGGTTTCACTCAGGGCCATTGCTCTATAATAGCGTGGAAGAGTGCTTAGTCCAGAAGTGGTATCAGTGAGCGTGTCAGTGCCACTGCTTCGAAAAGTAAACAAGCCATCCCATTGTCCCAGACTGGAGGATACCTCGACACGAATGAATTGATCAACGGGTGTGGTTAAGCTTAAATCGAATTCACCTGTAGTTGGATTTTCGATACTCGTGACGAGGATTTCTTGCCCATGTTTCAATGTTGCGTCTCCGATTAGGGAAAGGAAGAGTAGCGCTCACATCAAGGGACGAATAAGGTCAGTTGGCATGCCTCAAATGACATCCAATTTCATCAACGTGGTCAAGCTGTCGTCAGTTTAAAAACAGAAGATAGTCTGATCAAAGTTGAGGCGCTGTCTGGAATTCAAAAACAAATGAATTCGCTGGAGCACTCAGGTCATGCCTTCTGGAAGAGGCTGATGCGTTGGGTGTTTGTGCCCTTGAGCACTTCGCCGACTTCGAAGGCAACGTATCCACTTGAGCGCAATACGCGGTGCATTTCGCGGAGGGCTTTTGTCATGAGTGC
>TARA_B110000037_G_scaffold153217_2_pt1 | contig 24408 bp, 21 predicted proteins | sample TARA_B110000037 | Tara Oceans TARA_B110000037 (sample SAMEA4397196) | marine metagenome | biome: Polar Biome; feature: [MIX] marine epipelagic wind mixed layer (ENVO:01000061); material: water (ENVO:00002006), including particulate matter (ENVO:01000060) such as... | depth 10-100 m
TCCCCGAACCTTCGCATTCACTCCTAGCGCTCTCCTCCCTGGTTCTTCTACTCCGCCGCAGGCGCTAATCGCCCCTTCCCGCTTCCCCGCCATTGACGCGGGTCCCTCCATCGTTTCCCATCCGTCATGCCTTTGGCGGAAAACAAATCTCCCGTATCCTCGAACCGTTGGATCCTCTCCTACCTGCTTAAAGAGAAAAAGGTATTCATCCCTTCTCTCATCGCGCTGTTCGTCACCGCCGGCCTCGCGCTGGCGTTCCCGTATTTCCTTAAAGAACTCGTCGGCGTCCCCGTCGATAGCCTGCAGAACTCCGTCCCCCCGGCGGAGATCATGGAGAAAATCAACCGCACCATCCTCTTCCTCCTCGGGGCGCTCTTACTCCAGGCCTTCATCGGCTTCTTCCGTGTCCAGGGCTTCATCCGCTCCGGCGAAGCCGCCCTGAACCGGCTCCGCAAAGACCTTTTCACCCACCTCCTGCGCCTGCCCATCCCCTACTTCCAGGAGCAGCGCGCCGGCTCGCTCTCCAACCGCGTCTCCGCAGACCTCGCCCTCGTCCGCGAAACCCTCATCTCCACCGTCCCGCAGGCCGTCCGCCAGACAGTCATCCTCATTGGCGGGCTCGTCTTCATCTTCATTCACTCGTGGAAACTCTCTCTGGTCATGCTCGGGTGCATCCCCGTCGTCGTCCTACTCATCGCTATTTTCGGCAGAAAAGTCCGAAACCACTCCAAATCCGCCCAAGAATCCCTCGCCGACGCCTCAACCGTCATCGAGGAATCCGTCCAAAACATCGCCGACGTCAAAGCATTCACCAACGAGACCTTCGAGCAAGAGCGCTACCAGACCTCCCTCCAGGCCTTCCTCGCCGTCACTTTTCGCGGGGCGAAAGCACGCGGAGCTTTCCTCTCCTTCATCATCCTCGCCCTCTTCGGCACCATCGCCTTCGTCGTCTGGTATGGCGCACGCATGTATTCCCTGGGTGGGATCACATGGGAAAATTTCTTCGCCTTTATCCTGTTCTCCATCTTCGTCGGTGCCTCCCTCGGCTCCTTTCCAGAAATCATCTCCCAGTTCCAGCAAACCGCCGGAGCCACCGAGCGACTCCGAGAGATCCTCGACATGCCCACCGAGCGCAACACCGGCACCTCCGACCAAAAACTCAGCGGCCAGATTTCCATCCAAGACCTCTCCTTCACCTACCCCTCCCGCCCGGAAATCCCCGTCCTCACCGGTATTTCCATCGCCCTCCCCGCCGGCCAACGCACCGCCATCGTCGGCTCCTCCGGCGCAGGGAAATCCACCCTCTTCTCCCTCCTCTTAGGCTTCAACGACCCCAGCTCCGGGAAACTCATCTTCGATGGCACCGACGCCCAAGAAATCTCCTTGGCCAGCCTCCGCTCCCAGATCGCAATCGTCCCCCAGGAAGTCATGCTCTTCGGCGGCACCATTTTCGAAAACATCGCCTACGGAAAACCGGATGCTACCACAGCCGAGATCGAAGCCGCCGCCGCCCAGGCAAACGCCCACGACTTCATCGCCGAGCTCCCGGATTCCTACCAGACACTCGTCGGCCCCCGCGGAACCAAACTCTCCGGCGGCCAGCGCCAACGCATCGCCATCGCCCGTGCCATCCTCGCCGATCCCAAGATCCTCCTCCTCGACGAAGCTACCTCCGCCCTCGACAGCGAATCCGAGCGCCTCGTCAACCAAGCCCTCGAGCGCCTCATGGCCGGGCGCACCTCCCTCGTCATCGCCCACCGCCTCTCCACCGTCCGCCACGCGGATGAAATCCTTGTCATCTCCAAAGGCAAACTTATCGAGCAAGGCACCCATGACGAACTCTACGCCGCCAACGGCACCTACAAATTCTTGGCGGAGACCCAGCTGAGCTGATCCCCCCCGCGACGATAGTTTCTGGGTAGTGGAAATATGAATTGGATCGAAATAGTGGCAGTAGTGCAACTGGCCGCGACGATGGCCATGTTAGGAGTCATCTGGGTTGTGCAACTCTGCGTCTATCCGCGGTTTGCAGACCTTGATTCGGAAAAATTTGTCCAAGCACACCTATTCTATTGCGCCGGAATTGGATTGGTCGTGGCACCACTAATGTTGACCGAGCTACTTACTGCCATCTTCCTTGCCTGGACAGGAAATGGCGGATGGATGCAGTGGGCCGTTCTCGCTCTGTCTCTGGGCACATTCCTTTCCACCGCGTTTATTCAGGCACCTTGTCACTGTCGCCTCATGCAAGGCTTTGACGACGCGAGATGTAGATCGCTCACATCCGGCAATTGGATACGCACCTGTCTATGGTCGGTCAAAGCGCTTCTAGTGTTTATACTTGCAGTGGCTCCATTCTGTTACTGATACTGAGGGAAGGCGACGCTCTACCTATCAGCAACCACCTGCTCGCAGAAACCCGGCATTGCTAAGCCCCCCCCCGCTTGGCCCGTGTCCACCGCTCCGCTTTCCTCTACTTCCATGGAAAACAGGAAACAACCCGTGGAAACCGCAGCCGGGAGGAAACTGCCATGAGCACCTCACTCGCGCCCAAAAAGCGCATACTCCTCAGCGGCTTCACCGTCGCCGCCGGGGTCGCGCAGGAAAATGCTTTCCATGCGTGGACAATTCCAGTGCCGGGTTGATCTTGAAAAATCCCGCGAAAGCCGTTTCCCATGATCCTTGTGGACACAGGAGTTTGGAACCTCGTGGATTGCCTGATCGCCGCCTGCGCGATCCAGAATGATAGCGATCGCCTCCAAGATGACAGGGACTACCGACACATCGCCACAGTGAGCCGGCTCCGGCTGCGTTTGTGAAAAAATGCCTCCCTTCCGCACAGTAGCGACACCGGAAGATATTAGCAGAACATCACACCATCTCAAACAGCCCGCTCCGCCCCGCCTTCCCATCAAAAGTCAACGTCGTCCGACACCCGTTTTCCCGGTTGATCGCGGCCAGGTAGTAATCCGAAAAATCCGCCTGATGATCCCGGTACAAATGCAGCGCTTCCCAGGCCTCATCGGGATATTGAATGGTCAACTCCCTCACTTGGATCAGCCTCTCAATCGCGGCGACGATCTGCTTCCTATCATAGCGAAAGGCGCTTGATAGAACCCAGACCACCTCGACGAGGACGATGCAATTAATCCAACCGGGATCATCTTCAGAACAATGCTTTGCGATCGCTTCAAGGGCGCGTTGCACCTGCGCTGGATCGTCCCGCGTGAGGAGCCGGACGACCACGTTCGTATCCAGACCGATCATGGCTCGTTCAGCGAGACTGCGTGTTGCTCAATCGCCAGGTTCATATCCTCGACTGAAACCGTTTTCTTGGGAGGGGGCAAAACCCCGGCGAGGTCAGCCACAGAATAGATTTTTGGAACCAGAGAAACTCTCCCGTCAGATTCTAGGAAATACTGAAGCTTGTCCCCAGGCTTCACGTTAAGTGTCCGCTGAACCTCGACTGGGATTGTGGTCTGACCTTTACTAGATATTGTCGATGCTGGCATGATACCCTCCTTACTTTTTGTAAATTACCAAGGAAAAAACGAATAACAAGGAATTTTACTATCCTGTCTGAAAACATCACAACTACGGATTGAGCACCGGCACCTCAGGCGGAAAATGTTTCGTATTTCTCGTGACGACGGTTAGGCCATGGAAAATAGCGGTGGCGGCGATGGCGGAGTCCATCACTCCGAGGTTGCTTCCTTTCGCCTCGTGCTTGGCGTAGAGCTTACTCCCGAGGTCGTAACCACCAGCCCGCAGCGGACTAAGTAAACAAGAAATACGCCGCCACGGCGAACATGCCGAACCAGCAAGACCAGACCTGTGTCTGATTGAGCGATCTCGCGCCGGGTGTTTCCGCAGGATCGTCCGGGTGGAGACCAAAGAGCCTTTCGAACCGCAACAGAAGCCACGCGCCGAACCCAAGCCAGAAGACAAGGAAAAGGACGAGCAGGATTTTTACAGCGATGGTGAACACGCCGGATTCGGTAACGTGAAGGGTGGCACAAATCAAGTGTGGCTTTTTACTCCTTGGCGGGGCGGGGTGCAGGAGGGTTCAATCACTCCCATGCTCACCCTCGCACTCACCGGCGGTATCGCCACGGGAAAATCCTCCGCCGTCCGATACTTCCAACACTTTATTCCGGACATCGTCGTCTTCGATTGCGATCTTGCAGTGCGGCAGCTTTTGGAAATGGAAGAGGTGGTTTCCGAGGTCGTCGGACTTTTCGGGAATGCCATCATTGATCCGGAGACGGGTGCCATCGTTCGGGAAAAACTACGGGCGGAAGTTTTCGCGAACCCGGAGAAACGCAAGCTTCTGGAGGGAGTGCTACACCCTAGAGTGCGACAGGAATGTCTTGCCCTATGCGATGAGGCTGCTACAGAAGGGGCGCGGTGCTTCCTCGCTGACGTGCCGCTGCTTTTCGAAAACGGTTTCGATTTCGGCCAGACACAGTCGATCACCGTCTCCACCTCCCGCGCCACCCAAGTCGCTAGACTGAAGGCTCGCAACGGCTGGGACGACGCCCTGATCGAGTCCGTTCTCGCCGCCCAACTCCCTCTCGAAGAGAAATGCTCCCGCGCGGACATCGTCTTCTGGAACGACGGCGAACCCGACACACTCAAGGCGCAGATCCAGCGATTCTGCCAAATATTCCCATCCATCCCCATGCCCGATACCGAAGAACCAACTTCCGAAGCCACGGAAACCCATACCGCCGTTGCCGAAACTGAAGCCGAAGCTCCTGCTAAAAATGAAGCCCGCCCGCGTAGGGAACAGCCCGAGCCGTTTCCCGTCCCGGAAGATATCGACCTCAACGAGTTCCGCCGCCTACCTCTTTTCGAGCTTCAGAAAATCGCTGCGGAAATTCCCCGGAAAATCCAAGGCGGCATCCAGAAGACCCAGCTCATTTACGAGATCATCTGCTTCTACGTCGCCAACGGCACCAACGTCACCTGCGAGGGCGTGGTCGAGTTTGGAAAAGAGCATTTCGCCATGGTGCGTGATCCGGAACGCTCATTCCGCCAATCCCCGGACGACATCCACCTCGGCGGCCCGGCGCTGGCGAATGCGAACCTCCGCAACGGCCAGCTTGTAAAACTCAGAGTCCGCCAGCCCGTCCAGCGCGACAAATACCTCACCACCGATGAGATCCTAGAAATCGAAGGCAAGCCCGCCGCTGATTGGACCGAGCCAAAGGAATTCGAGAAACTCACCCCGATGTTCCCGGACTCCCGCATCCACCTAGAAGGCGAAGGCGAGGAATTCCTCGGTGTCCGCGTGATCGACCTGATCGCCCCTCTCGGAAAAGGCCAGCGCGGCCTCATCGTCGCCCCCCCGCGCGGCGGCAAAACAATCCTGCTCAAGCAGATCGCAAAATCCATCAAGGCGAACAACCCGGAGATCGAACTCGTCATCCTCCTGCTCGACGAGCGCCCGGAAGAAGTCACCGATTTCGAGGAAACCGTGGAAGCTCCCGTTTATGCATCCACCTTCGATGAAACGCCCAAGCGCCATGCCCAAGTTGCGGATCTCGTGATCGCCCGCGCCCAGCGTATGGTCGAGCAAGGGAAACACGTCGTCCTCCTCCTTGACTCCCTCACCCGCCTCGCCCGCGGCCACAACTCTGCCATGCAGGGCGGCCCCATCGGATCCGGTGGTGTTTCACCAGCAGCTCTCCAGAAGTCCCGCAAATTCTTCGGCACCGCCCGCAACATCGAAGACGGCGGCTCTCTTACCATTTTGGCGACAGCCCTCGTGGAAACCGAATCCCGCCTCGATGACGTGGTTTTCGAGGAATTCAAAGGCACCGGCAACATGGAGGTCCGGCTCGACCGCGAGCTCGCCGAGCGCCGCGTCTTCCCCGCCATCCACATCCCAGAATCCGGCACCCGAAACGACGACCGCCTCTACCACCCAGACGAGTTCGTGAAAGTCATCGACGTCCGCCGCCAACTCGCCGGCCTACCAATCGGCGATGCGATCACGACCCTCCTCGCGAATCTCAAGCCGACGAAAACTAATACAGAGTTTCTCCTGCGCGGCCTCCGTTAGACGTAACGTAGCTGGCGCATCTTGCACCAGTCCGTTCAATCGGCCATCTTGGCCGATTGAAACTACGGAAGACAGGGGGCTAAAATCCCCCTAAACAGCCTGGCGCAAGATGCGCCAGCTACGAAATTCTCACTACCGACGTCCGCTCGGAAAACCCCATCGTCTCCGCGGCCACCGGCACGATCCACCCCATAGATTTTATCGTCGCTGGATACGACGCGCTGTGAATGGCCGAAGAATTTGATCGAAAGCCTGATTCCTGCGCGTATGTTTTCGCAATGAAAACAATCCTGCGCACTTGCGCCGCACTCCTGCTCCTCTCCCTCCCCGTCTCCGCTGCGGAGAAACTTAGAGCTCTCATCGTCGATGGTCAGAACAACCATGCCGTCTGGCCGAAGGCGACGGTGATGATGAAGCAATATCTCGAGGGCAGCGGCCTGTTCGAGGTGGACGTGAAGCGGACGAAATTCATCTCGAACTTCAAGCGCGAGGAAAAATGGCTACCCCTTGCCGGAGCCGGCGAATCCGAAGGAACCCCCAAGCCCGAGCCCGATCCTGATTTCGCGCCTGATTTCACGAAATACGACATCGTGGTCAGCAACTTCGGATACGGCGCAGCCGATTGGCCGGAGCAAACCAAGTCCAGCTTCGAGGCATACATGAAGGAAGGCGGCGGCCTCGTCGTCGTCCACGCAGCGGACAACAGCTGGGCGAACTGGCCGGAATTCAACAAAATGATCGGCCTCGGCGGATGGGGCGGGCGCAATGAAAAATCCGGCCCCTACGTCTATTACAATGCCGATGGCGAAATCGTCCGCGACGACAGCAAAGGCAACTGCGGAAGCCACGGCCCGCAGAGCGCATTCCTGATCACCATGCGTGACCAGACCCACCCGATCACGAAAGGGCTCCCCGATTTCTGGATGCACGCGAAAGACGAGTGCTACTCCCTCCTGCGCGGGCCTGCGCAGAACATGACCATTCTCGCCACCGCCGCCGACACGCCGAAACTCAAGGAAGCGGGTCGCAACGAGCCGATGCTGATGACCATCGATTACGAAAAAGGCCGCGTGTTCCACACCACACTTGGCCACGACACCGAGGCGCTCGAATGCGCAGGTTTCATCGTCACTCTCCTCCGCGGATCCGAATGGGCAGCCACCGGAAAAGTCACCCAGCAGATTCCCAAGGATTTCCCAGCAGCCGAGGCGACATCGTCACGCGGCTTCGAGCTGAAAAAGTGACCCCGGAACCCGCCAAATCCATCCTCCCATGAGAAAAACCCTACTGATCGCCTTTTTAGGCACGACATCCCTACTCCAGGCGGATTGGACAAAGCTCTGGCCTAGTGCCGCTCCCGGTGCACCCCAACCGCCAACCGGAACCGAGACCACCAACGATCGCGGCCACAAGGGGATGATCGAAGTGCCCCAATACTGGGTACATCTCCCGCCGGAAGGGAAAGCCAACGGCGCCGCTGCGGTGATTTTCCCCGGTGGCGGATACCGCATCCTGGCGATGGAACACGAAGGCCATGCCTACGCGAAATGGCTCAACGAACGTGGAATTGCCGGGATCGTGGTGAAATACCGCGTCGGCACAGGCCTCGGCTACCAATACCCCGTCCCCTTCCTCGATGCCCGCCGTGCCATCCGTACCGTCCGTGCCAACGCCACGAAATGGAATATCAAGCCGGATCGTATCGGCGTGATGGGCTCCTCCGCAGGCGGCCATCTCGCCAGCCTCTGTGCCACCCGCTTCGAAGACACGTTCCCGGAAGAGACTGCTGACACCACCGACAAGCTCTCCGCACGTCCGGATTTTGCCATCCTCTGCTACCCGGTGATCACCATGAGCGCCACCGGTCACTCCGGATCACGGAAGAATCTTGCTGGGGAGAATGCCCCTCCGGAGCTTCTTAAAAAACTTTCCACAGAAAAGGCGATCACCAAAGACACCCCGCCCGTCTTCCTTCTCACCACATCAGACGACGGCGTGGATTGCCGGAACAGCCTGCTTTTCGCCACCGCCTGCAAGGAAAACAAAGTTCCCGTCTCGCTGCACATGTTCGAAAAAGGCGGCCACGGCTACGGCTTGAAGGGCAAGGGACCACTGGCAGTGTGGCCAGATCTGCTAGACGCATGGCTAGCCGAACGCTGGAAGGACTAACAAAGGAGAAACATCCCTCACGAGTGGCATTCAGAACCAGCACTGATGACCAAACACCTCTGAATGCCCTTGTCCGATGCGAAGCGGCTTGCCAACGGCGGCTCACCTGCCTTTCCTAGTCGACATTTATGAACGCCCCGGAGCAGATCGTCTGCAAACCCACTCCCTGGTTCACCCTACGCGCTGGCGCCATGCTGGCGATGTTTGGCGTATTTTCCGTCCTTTTCTACATCGACGGCACTACCGGCTATCGGAAAAAGAACCTCACCTACTACACGCACGCCAGTTTCCAGCAGGCCAGCGACACTTTCGCCAAGATGAACTCCGAGGGAAAACTCACCCCGGGCGAGTGGAAGGAATTTTCAGAGGAACAGACGGTCAGTCTTCCGAAAGACAAGTCCGTCATGCCAGTGGACACGGAGATCCCTTTGCCCTGGCCGGCCATCCTATCGGATTTCGAGAAAATGAAACCCCTCCAGCCGCACCTTCTGTGGCAGGAGTATTCTGCGGAAAAGGAACTCAACAACGACCCGCCGGAGCATCCCTTCGATGCAGGGAAAATCGGCGAGCAGATCATCGTTTTCTACATCTGTCTCGGCCTCACGATCATCGCTCTATTTTTCCTGATCCGCACTATGCTTCGCTCCATACGCGCAGATAGCGAGGCTCTGACCACCGTCAAGGAACAACGCATCCCCTACACGGACATGAAGACGCTCGACCTCAGAAAATGGGACACCAAAGGCCTCGCCCTCGTGGAATACGACGGAGCCTCTGGAAGTGGCAAAACCCGGATCGATGGCCTGACCTACGGCGGCTTCAAAAAGGAAAACGACGAACCCGCAGAGCAACTCATGCAGAAAATCCGCGCGAATTTTTCCGGAGAAATCATCGAATACACCACGCTCGAGGAAAAAGTCGAATCCGACACCACCGAAGAAACTCCCGCCAAACCGAAAAATTAGGCTCGATTTCACTTCCAAAGGGTTTTCGTGGTTGCCAACCTAGCCTCGCAACCGCTAACCGTCTTTTAACACCAACTCACAACAACACCAGACATGTCAGACAAATCAATCGAAGAACGCGTAAAGGATATCATCGTGGATCAACTCGGCGTCAGCGCCGACCAAGTCACATCTGAAGCAAAATTTGTCGAAGATCTCGGCGCCGATTCTCTTGACACCGTCGAGCTCGTCATGGCTCTCGAAGAAGAATTCGACGTGGAAGTCCCTGACGACGAAGCCGAGAAGCTTCAGGCCGTCAAGGACGTCGTTACCTTCATCACCAGCAAAAAAGGCTAATTGGCGTTTCGCTGATTATACCGATTTCAAAAGGGCGGGCACCGGAAGGTTCCCGCCCTTTTCTTTGCATTCCGAACCGATCCAGTGAATACTTCTGAAGCAATCAGCTTTTTAGAATTTCAGCTTTTCCCCATCGATGCCTTCCCAAGACGATATCCAATACGCCATGGAGACTACGAAAGTACTCCACGAGCCGGATCACCGCATCCAAACTTTTGGGGAAACCAGTTTCGAATTCCAGCTCATCAGTGAGCCTATGGATCAGGTCGGGAAAGTCCGCATCCGCACCGGCGAAGTAGAGGCCATGAAGCCACGAATCCTCCGCCCGGAGCCCTACCGCGATGTAGAGCTCGAAGGCTTCGATGAAAACGCCCGCGCACGCTTCGATGCCATGGTGGAAAAATTCAAGGAACAAGGGCGCGACCTCGCCTTCCTCCAATACGGATTCCGCTTCAAACGCGGCGCAGTGAACGAGGAACTCATCCATGACTCCATCGATGCCGTCCGCGACCGTGTGATGGAGGATATCAAGCGCACCGGAAACCCCGCACGAGCCATCATCGAGGGAGTCGACGACACCTGGGAAATCTCCATCCTCAAATTTTCCTTCGAAATGATCCTCCGCTCCCACGAAATCAACGCCTTCGACTTCAAACGCAAAGGCCTCATCTGAGGCGTAGCCCTCTTAATTGGAGTTTAAAGTTTAGAATTTAGAGTTTTAAATCTGCCGCGTGAACTTCTGGATCATCATCAAGATCATCGCCGGCCTGGCCGTCGCCGGCGTCGTCACCTTCACTGGGATGCTGGCTTACCACATCGCGGTAGAGCCACTCGGCGGCATCTTTGAAAAAATCATCCCGGAGGCAGGAACCGTCCTGCAGGTGCAGAAGGAAGAGGATTTCGCGAAACTTCTCGATGCGGCGGAAATGCCAGACTTCGAACCGGGCGACCGCGCGTTTTCGCAGGCGCATGAACTCATCGCCCTCGGCAAGATCCCCGAAGGCCGGGAGAAACTGATGGCCATCGTCAATGTCTTCCCCACCTCCAACGCTGCCCCGAAAGCACGCCGCATCGTCGGGGAAATGAACCTCGATGAGATCCTTGCTAGCGATTTCACCGATGGGAAATCAAACTACGAAGTGAAGCGCGGCGATTCCTATTTCGCCATCGCGGGTCGAAACGATACCTCCTTGGACATCATTATGTACCTCAACGGCATGATGGAGCTGAAAAACCTGCAACCCGGAGACGAACTCCAGCTCATGCCGCTCAACTACCGCGTAGTCATCGATGCGCAGCGGAAGTCTGTTTCCCTTTGGGACGGGGCGATGTTCATCTGCGAATACAATATCGTCCACATGGACGGAGTCCCCCTCAACAGCGGCAAAACCGTGATCGCATCTCGTCGTGCCACAATCAATGGCAACAGTGTCAGCCCGACTGCAAAAAACTACCGCGCCACATCGAAATCCATCCTCATTAAAAGCCCGCCCGTCCAACTTTTCCCATACGAAGCCGATGACGAGACCCCTCCACACGGAATCTTTCTACGCGAGCCTGATATCGAAGAACTGTTCCTCCTCACCCGGAGCGGCAATGAAATAGAGATCCGCAACCCGAAAAAATGACTGCGGTTTTCTCATTCCCCTTCGCAGCGATTCAACATACCCTCTCCCGTAACCAATCTCTTCCTTGGAGTTTGAGTTTTGAAATTTGAAATTTGAAATTTTCTACTAATGCAACTGCTGGAATTCGAAAAACCCGCTGCCGAGCTCGAGAAGGAAATCGAGAAACTCCGCGCGAAGGCCTCCGCCCAAAATCTCGACTTGTCCGATGAAATCGCGACGATGGAGCGCAAACTCGCCGAAACCCGTTCCGGCATCTACCAAAACCTTTCCCCGTGGCAGCGTGTCCAGATCGCACGCCACACCCAGCGCCCGTTTATGCTCGATTACGTCTCACTTGCATTTACCGACTTCACGGAACTCCACGGAGATCGCCACATCGGCGATGACGCCTCCATGCCCGGCGGATTCGCAATGCTCCGTGATAGGAAATGCGTAGTCCTAGGCCACCAGAAAGGCCGCGATACCAAGGAAAACCTCAAGCGCAACTTCGGCTCCGCCCACCCAGAAGGCTACCGGAAATCCCTGCGACTCATGAAGCTCGCAGAGAAATTCAAGATGCCCGTCATCGCTCTCATCGACACCCCCGGAGCCTTCCCCGGCATCGGTGCAGAAGAGCGCAATATCGCTGAAGCCATCGCCTTCAACCTCCGTGAAATGATGCTCCTGAAAACCCCAATCATCTCCGTCGTCATCGGCGAGGGCGGATCTGGCGGAGCACTAGGTATCGGCGTCGCCGACCGCGTCGTAATGATGGAAAACGCCTACTACTCCGTCATCTCCCCAGAAGGCTGCGCCGCCATCCTCTGGAAGCACCGCAAGCACGCCCCGGAGGCCGCCGAGGCCATGAAGCTCGTCGCCCCCGACCTGCTCAAACTCAAACTCATCGATGATGTTATCCCCGAACCGACCGGAGGTGCCCACCACGACCACGAGGCGACCGCAAAATCCTTCCGCGAAGTCCTCTCAAAGCATTTGGATCACCTCTGCTCCCTAAAGACTGACAAACTCCTCAACGAGCGCTACGAGAAATTCCGCAAGTTCGGCGAGTGGAACTCCGAGGCTTAAAAAAGCTTCCCACAAAAACTTTCTGGAATTATCGGACAACTGCGCTACTCTACCTGTTGTGTTCCTTAAACAGATCGTCGCAGTCTTCATGGCATTGGCAATCGCCAATCCCGCGTGCTGCTGCGCACTCAAAGGACATTCGCAGAACGGATCCGAAAATTCCTCCTCCTGCTGTGCGCCTTCCCCGAACCCCGGCAAGGACTCGAAGGAACAAGACAAACCCTGCGGCTGCTCGTTCGCGAAGGAAAAGGCAACACTAGAACATGAGGCGATCCTCCCCGATCTCATCCCTTCCCAGCCACTGCCCCCGGTTTTCGCAAAGAACGACTACGACCACCTTCCCAAGCTCTCCCAGGCCACGGCCTTTCTCAAGGAATGGCCGCCCGGCTCCTTGCCGACGCCTTCCACCGCCACCCGTCTGGCGGCGAAGTGTTCTTATCTGATTTGATTCCTTGGAAATGGTGCGCACCCGCGTGCCACCACCACCGCGGCCCGAAGTTTCCGGGCCGGCTCTCCCAAGACATCGCGCTCACTCGGAGCCGTGTCGATTTTTCCAAACTAATCAAACATTCAAGAACCATGACTCTCATTTCAAAAACAACACTCATCCTCCTCTCGCCCCTCGCCTTCGTGTCCTGCAACAAGGAAACAGCCGAGGTCGATTCGAACGCTCCCACCATCAGCGATGCCGCGGTGAAACCTTATCCACTCGATGTCTGCCTCGTTTCCGGCGAGAAAATCGGCTCCATGGGTGACCCCATTGTCATCAACCACGAAGGTCAGGAAATCAAATTCTGCTGCGACAAATGCGTACCGAAATTCGAAAAGGATCCTGAAAAATACCTCGGAAAACTCGAAGTTCCTGCCGAGTAGGAAACCATCAACCCCGGGAACCGGCGCACTCTCCGTGCGTCGGTTCCATCCTCTGTGATGAAAGTTTCCCGCCTCAGCAGGGCACTGGCCGCGTCGTTTTTCCCCATCTTCCTCGCATCGTGCGCGGACATGGCGGGCGGCGCCGCCGGTGACACCTCTGACATACCAGCCGAAATCCTTCGGCCGAAAAAATACTCAGTCGGCTCCGGCACGCCAGACAATCTCGCCGCCCTCGCCGCCAAGCACAACCCGGCCATCGCTGCCCTCCGCCACCGCGCCGAGCGCATGGAGGCGCAGGCACCCCAAGCGGCTTCCCTTCCCGATCCCATGGCCAGCGTCTCCGCAGGATCCATGGCCGAGACCGCCGCCGGACAGATGCAAGGCATGCTCGGCGTATCTCAGAAATTCCCACACGCCGGAAAACGTGATGCCGCAAGCCGCGCCGCTCGCCATGAGGCTGCCGCCATTCGTGCCGAAGCGGATGCCCTCGCCCTCAAAGTTTCCGAGCAGGTGAAAAGTGCGTGGTGGGACTACTACCTCGCAGAAAAAACTATCTCCTACACCAAAGAAAACCGTGAACTCCTCTCTTCGATCAAGGAAATCGTCGTCGCTCACATCGAGACGGATTCTGCCTCCCAGGCCGATCAACTCCGCACCGAAAACGAAATCACTCTCCTCGATCGCAATCTGGCTGACCTCCGAAAACTCCGCTCCTCCGCCATCGCCCGCATTAATTTCCTGCTGAATCGCCCCGTCGGATCTTCCCTCCCGCCGCCCCGCGAACCTTCCCTCCCCGCCACATCCAGTCTCGAAAACCTCATCGCCCGCGCCCAGGTGAACCACCCGGATATCGCCGCCGCACAACAGCGAGTCGATGCGTTCAACCAGCGTCTCCGCAAAGCCAAGCTCGAGCGTTACCCCGACCCCACGGTAGGGATCACCTACGCGCCGGTGTCCGGATCGGGCCTGGCCGGAAGTGCCAACGGCCGCGACCAAGTATTCGCTACGCTCGGCTTCAATATCCCGCTCTGGCGCGAGCCCCGCAAAGCCATGGTTCGCGAGGCCACGGCCGGCATCGCCGAAACCAAAGCCCTGCTCGAATCCTCCCGCGCCGATCTCCGCTACCGCGTCGAGGATGCCTATTTCCGCGCCAAAACCGCCCGCGAAGTCACAACCCTGTTCAAAGACCGCCTCATCCCGTCAGCAAAACAGGCGAGCGAGGTTACACTCACCGGCTACTCCGCAGGGAAAAGCTCCTTCACCGATGTCCTCGAAACTCAGCGTGAAGTTCTCACCTACCAACTCCAACTGATCAAAAGCCGCGCCGAGCTCGGCAAGGCCATCGCCACCCTCGAAGCCGCCGCCGCGTTATGAAAAAAATTCTCAAATTCTTCCTCCGGACACCCCGCAAGGCTCTCACCATCCTCATTCCCATCGCCCTGTTTCTTGCCGGGTGGTGGTTCGGTCTTCCCTCAGAGCGAATAGACACCACATCCGGGAGCGCCGCACCGGACACGGTCTGGACCTGCTCCATGCATCCTCAGATCCGCCAGCCCGCGCCGGGTCAATGCCCGATTTGCTCCATGGACCTCATCCCCCTCGAAGGCGGCGATACCGGCGCGCTCCGCCAAGTCAGTATCAGCCCGGAAGCATCCGCCCTGCTCGATATCCGAGTTTCCCCGGTGCTCGCCCTTTCGGAAAACGAAACCCACGAAATCTCGGTGTTCGGCCGCATCGCCCACGACGAACGCCTCACCTCGTCGATCACAAGCCGCATCGCCGGGCGCATCGAGGAACTCTTCATCGACTACACCGGCACGCGCGTCGATAAAGGCAAGCCCCTCGCCGAACTCTACTCACCGGAAATTTTCATCGCCCAGAAGGAACTCATCGCTGCCCGCAACGCAATGAACGATGGCACACCCGCCATTCGCAACACACGCCGCAGCCTCTACGAAGCAGCAATCCGTAAACTCGAACTCCTCGAAATTTCTCCGGAGGAAATGGCACTGATCCAAACCACTGAAACTCCCTCCGACCGCATCACAATCCGCTCTCCACAGGAGGGTCGTGTAATTGAAAAAATGGTCGTGGAAGGCAGCTACGTAAAAACCGGCGACCCTCTTTTCAGGATTTCCGACCACTCCACCGTCTGGCTTAATCTCGAAGTCTATGAGGATCAGCTCCCCTTCATCCGCGAGGGCCTCATCGTCACCTTCACCGTCGAGGCTATACCCGGAGAGGTATTTTCAGGAAAAGTCGCCTACGTCGACCACCTCATCGATCCGTTGAAACGAGTTGCCCAGATTCGAGTAGATGTCCCGAACCCAGAGGAGAAAATCAAGCCCGGTATGTTCGCCAGCGCAAATGTCCTCGCTCCCGCCATCCCGCCCGGTAACGAGAAAAAAAATCACCTCGTCACCGTCCCGAATTCCGCCTTGCTCCGGACAGGCGAGCGCGCCGTGGTCTATGTCCGCGTTCCCGGCAACGACCCGGTTTTCGAAGGTCGTGAAATTCTGTTAGGCGCGGAACTAGGTTCCCGACACATCGTCGAGGCCGGCCTCGAAGCGGGCGAACTAGTCGTCACCAACGGCGCATTCAAGCTCGACTCAGAACTACAGCTAAAAGCCCGCCCCTCGATGATGAACCCGAACGCCGGCCTTGAGGAAAAGCCCGCACACAATGCTCCCGAAGATCTCTCCGGCCAATGGCAACCCGTCCTCCGCGCACTCGCACGCATGGAACTTTCCGAAGATCCAGAGGCAATCTCCAATGAAATTTCCACCATGCGGACTGCCGTCGCAAAAGTCTCTACCGACACCTTCCAACCCGATCTCGACAATCTCTGGAACGAATTTTCAAACCGACTCGCGGTGGATCTCGGCAGAGCTTCCAATCAACTCCCCGTCAACCCCTCCGCAGCGAAATCCATTGCTAGACGGGCGATTGAAGACGCCGGCCGCTACCTAGGTCTTCCATCCGGAGGAAAAACCGTCCCACCGCACGATCCCGCAGCAGCCAAGAGGCTTGAGCCACTGATCCAATCCTACCTACCGATCGCAAAAGCTCTCGCATCAGACGACCCAGTCAAGGCGTCCGAAGCCGCCGGTGCTTTTCTGAAAATCGCCGACACGCCGTCCTTGGAAAAATTCGCGAGGCAAATCTCCGAGACCACCGAGCTGAAACCCCAGCGCGCCGCCTTCGAATCCCTGAGCAACGAACTCATTTCCCAAGTCCGCGCAAACGGCCTCGACCGTGTAGGCAACGCATACGTCATCCACTGCCCAATGGTCGGCGGCGACAAAGGAGCCGACTGGCTCTCCAACGTCCCGCAAGTCATCAACCCCTACTATGGCGACTCCATGCTCGATTGCGGCTCAATCACCGACACCCTCTCCCTCACCCCTGAAACCGAGGAATAGCAACCGTCTTCCACTGATCACTGATCACTCGGCACTAGCCACTTCCCGATGAACCGTCTCATCCATTTCTGCCTTCACCAGAAGCTCATCGTCTTCCTCCTCCTCGCCTTCTTCATCGGCTGGGGAGTCAGGGTCGCGCCCTTTGACTGGGATACAGGAAACTACCCGCGCGATCCCGTCGCCGTGGATGCGATCCCGGATCTTGGCGACAACCAACAAATCGTATTCACCGAATGGCAGGGACGCTCCCCACAGGATGTCGAAGACCAGATCACCTACCCACTAACCGTTTCCCTGCTCGGAGTCCCCGGGGTAAAGGAAGTCCGCTCCTTCTCCATGTTCGGAACCTCCTACGTCTATCTCATCTTCGAGGAGGACGTGGAGTTCTACTGGAGTCGCAGCAGGATTCTGGAAAAACTCAACTCCCTCCCCTCGAACCTCCTCCCCGCCGATGCCACACCCACCCTAGGCCCCGATGCCACCGGTCTTGGTCAGGTCTTCTGGTATGTGCTCGAAGGGCGCGATCCCGACGGAAAACCAATGGGAGGATGGGATCTCGATGAGCTACGCTCCATCCAAGATTGGCAGGTCCGCTACTCGTTGCTTTCCGCAGATAGCGTCGCCGAGGTCGCCTCCATCGGCGGCTTCCAAAAACAATACCAGGTCGATGTCGATCCTGAGAAACTCCGAGCACAGAAGGTAACCCTCGCACAGGTTGTCGATGCCGTCCGCAAGTCGAACCAGGAAATTGGCGCCCGCAACCTCGCTGTCAACGGTGTGGAATATTTCCTCCGCGGAACAGGCTACATTGAGAACGTTGACGACATCAACAAGGCAGTCGTCACCGTTCGCGAAAACACCCCTATCCTCGTCGAGCACGTAGCGGAGGTCACCCTCGGCCCAGCACTCCGACGCGGCGCGCTCGATGTCAATGGCGCGGACGCTGTCGGTGGGGTGGTCGTTGCCCGATACGGAGCAAACCCTCTCGAAGCCATTCGCAACACAAAACAGCGCATCGACGAACTGGAAAACGCGCTACCGATCAAAGCGGTCATCGATTGGGAAAAAACCGACCGGCAGAAAGTTGCTAATTTCGCGGAGCGCCAGGGAATCGAAAATCCTCTGGATCCCGCATCCGACGACGACTGGCTGAGTTTTACAAAAACCAACGACCGCCGCGCATGGCCAGAATGGCTGACGACTTCCAAGGTGACTGTCGTCCCGTTTTACGACCGCTCCGGCCTGATCAACGAGACGCTCAACACCTTGGACGAAGCACTCTACCAGCAAGTGCTCGTCACCATCATCGTGATCGTTGTGATGGTGCTTCACCTACGAACCAGCATTCTCATTTCCGCAATGCTGCCGCTGGCGGTGCTGATCACTTTCATCAGCATGAAACTCGCCGGGGTGGATGCGAACATCGTCGCGCTCTCCGGCATCGCCATCGCCATAGGCACGGTGGTGGACGTGGGAATCGTCCTCACGGAAAACATCCTGAAACACCTGGATGAAAGTAGTGGTGACCTTCGGTCGCCAGTGGATGGAGAAGAGGGGCGACCGAAGGTCACCACTACGGCCGCCGTGATTTACCGCGCCGTCACCGAGGTCTCCGGTGCGGTCACCACTTCGGTAGCGACAACCGTGGTCAGCTTCCTCCCCGTCTTCACCATGACCGGCGAGGCCGGGCGGCTTTTCCGGCCATTGGCATTCACGAAATCCTTCGCCCTCATCGCATCGATCATCGTCGCTCTGACCATCATCCCGCCCGTCGCCCACCTTCTTTTCGGTGTGCTCCCGCAGTGGGTGAAAACCCGCCGAACCCTTTCCTCCGCACTACTCGCCATCGGGGGGATTTTCGCCTTCGTATTCTCTCTCTGGCTGGGTCTCGGCCTCATCGCCCTCGCATTCGGTATCCTCGCACCGCTTTTCGTCTCGGGAAAATCACTTCGCATCGGCATCGTCACGGTGAATTTCATCGTCGCCTTCCTCATCGCCTGCCTGCTCGCCGTCGACTGGATGCCACTCGGGCTCGACCGCTCGAATATATCCAACCTCGCCTTTGTCATCATCGCCGTCGGCGGCTTGCTAGGGCTCTTCCGGCTTTTCGAAATGACCTACGGAAGCATCCTCCGCTGGTGCCTGAACCACAAGGCACTGTTCCTTTCCGCCCCGCTGCTGCTGCTTATCTCCGCCCTCTGCATCTGGCTCGGTTTCCCAAGAGTCTTCGCCTTCATCCCGAACACTTTAGGAAATGCCATAACCGAAACCCGCCTATGGACGGATGCCTCGGAGAAATTCCCCGGCCTCGGACGAGAATTCCGCCCCGCGCTCGACGAAGGCTCGTTCCTCTACATGCCAACTGTCGCACCGCACGCCTCCATCGAGGAGGCACGCGAAGCCCTCCGGATCACTGACGCCGCAATCCACGCCATTCCCGAAGTCAGGCAAGTCGTCGGAAAAATTGGCCGAGCGGAAACCCCTCTCGATCCCGCGCCCATCTCCATGATCGAGACCGTGGTGAACTACGTCTCCGAATATAAATCCGATTCGAAAGGTCGTGTATTGAAATACCGCATCGATGATGAAGGAAATTTCACCTACGAAAAATCCGGCAATCTCATCGAAGACAAGAACGGTAAACCTTTCCGCCAATGGCGCCCGCACATCAAATCACCCGCGGACATCTGGGCAGAAATTAGCCAAGCGACCCGCATCCCCGGCATCACCGGCGCACCGAAACTGCAACCCATCGAGACCCGTCTCGTCATGCTCCGCACCGGTATGCGCGCGCCCATGGGCTTGAAAATCAAAGGTAAATCGCTGGAAGAAATTGAAAGCTTCGGCCTCGAGGTCGAGCGCCATTTGCGCAGCGGAGAAATCCCCGGACTCTCCCCCGGCACGGTGAACGCCGACCGAATCGTCGGTAAACCCTACCTCGAGATCGTCCCCGATCGCAAAGCCGCCTCCCGCTACGGCCTGAATATCGCCGATGTTCACGATACCATCCAAACGGCCATCGGCGGGCGAATGGTCACCACCACCATTGAGGGCCGCGAGCGCTTCATGGTGCAGGTGCGCTTCACCCGCGAAGACCGCGATACCCTGGAAGCGCTGCAAAAAGTCCTCGTCGATTCCACGGAAGGCGCCCAGGTGCCACTCTCCCAGCTCGCGGAGATCCGCTACGTGCGCGGCCCGCAGGTAATCAAGGCGGAGGACACCTTTCTCACCGGATACGTCACCTTCGGCTCCGAGCCAGGCACCGCAGAGGTCGATGTCGTCGAGGCCGCGAGCGACTACCTCGCGAAAATGGAAGCGGAGGGAAAGCTCAACCGCCCGGAAGGCTTGCGCTACGATTTCGCTGGAAACTACGAGGCCGCCCTAGAATTCGACCGCACCCTGATGATCATGCTGCCGCTCTGTCTTGGTATTATTTTCGTCCTGCTCTATTTCGATAACAAATCCGTCTCTACTACCCTCATCGTATTCACCGGGGTCGCCGTCGCCTGGTCGGGAGGCTTCCTTATGCTCTGGCTCTACGGCCGTCCCGGATTCCTCGATTTCGAGATTTTCGGCCACAATCTCGGAGAACTTTTCAACACGGGGCCGGTGAATCTCTCGACCGCAGTATGGGTCGGCTTCCTCGCGCTCTTCGGCATCGCGACCGATGACGGAGTGGTCATCTCCACCTATCTTCGCCAGAAATTCGCCGAGCTAAAACCCACCAGCATTTCCGAAATCCGTCAGGCCACACTCGAGGCCGGACTCCGCCGCGTGCGCCCCTGCCTGATGACCACCGCGACGACAATGCTCGCGCTCCTCCCCGTCCTCACCAGCACCGGTCGCGGCTCCGATCTCATGGTTCCCATGGCTGTCCCAATTTTTGGCGGGATGTTCATCGCGCTAATGACCATGTTCGTCGTGCCCGTGCTTTTCTGCATGACGAAAGAAATCCGATCTATAAAACCTGTCACCATATGAAACACGAAGAGAAGATCCATTCCTGCTGCAGCCACGGCGGCGACAAAAAGGTAGAGCCATCCCTAGCCAAACCCGGCCAGTGGACATGCCCGATGGATCCTGAGGTCATCTCGGATGTTCCGGTAGACTGCCCGAAATGCGGGATGGCTCTGGAGGTAGTCGGCGCTTTCGATTCCAGCGAACACGAAAAGGCGGAAATCCGACTGCTGACCCGGAAATTCACCATCGGCCTCATTCTCACTCTCCCCGTGCTATTCATAGCGATGGGCGGGATGATCCCGGGCCTCAACCTCCATGCCCTCATCCCGAGGCATATTTCGAAATGGATCGAACTCGCCCTCGCGACTCCCGTGGTCTTCTGGGTCGGCGGATCCTTCTTCGTGAAAGGATGGCGATCCATCACCGCCCGCAGCATGAACATGTTCACCCTGATCATGCTCGGCGTTGGCGCGGCCTGGCTGTTCAGCACCGTGGCGGTTCTTTTCCCGGGGATCTTCCCTGCATCATTCCGGACGAACGGTGAGGTCGGGCTCTATTTTGAAGCCGCCGCCGTCATCACCGTGCTTGTCCTTTTCGGACAAATCCTGGAGGCGCGCGCTCGTTCGAAGACGGGTCGTGCGATCCAGTCGCTTCTCGGCCTGGCCGCGAAAACCGCCCACCGCGTCACCGATGGCACGGAAGAGGAGGTCGCCATCGAGGACATCCGGAAAGGAGATATCCTCCGCGTCCGTCCCGGCGAGAAAATCCCCATCGACGGGACGGTCTCGGAGGGAAGCAGCAACATCGACGAATCCATGATCACCGGAGAGCCACTTCCCGTTTCAAGAGGCGCTGGGGAATCGGTGATCGGAGCAACGGTGAACCAGACCGGTTCGTTCCTGATGAAGGCGGAAAAAATCGGGGACGACACCCTGCTCGCCCAGATCATCAACATGGTTTCCGAGGCGCAGCGCAGCCGTGCACCCATCCAGAAACTGGCGGACACGATCGCCTCCTATTTCGTCCCCGCGGTTCTCGGTATCGCCGTGATGACATTCATCGTCTGGGCGATTTGGGGACCCGATCCAGCGATGGCCTACGCCCTCGTCAACGCCGTGGCCGTGCTCATCATCGCCTGCCCCTGCGCGCTCGGACTCGCCACACCGATGTCGATCATGGTCGGCGTCGGGCAGGCGGCGGAGAAAGGGATCCTGATCAAGAATGCGGAGGCCATAGAGACCGCGGAAAAGGTCGACACACTGATCACCGACAAGACCGGCACGCTCACCGCCGGAAAACCCGAGGTCACCGACAGGATCGCAGCCGAAGGCATCGTGATCGAGGATTTACTAGCAGCCGCAGCCGCGCTTGAGAAAAGCTCGGAGCATCCCCTTGCCCGCGCGATCACCAACGCCGCGAAGGAGGCGGGAGTTAAAATCCCTGAAGCCGGAGACTTCCAATCCACCACCGGCGGCGGCGTCAGCGGAACCATACGCGGGGAGACTGTCCGCGTCGGGAAGAAAGGTTTCCTCGAAAACTCGGGAATCGCATTTCCCGACGATCTCCTTGCGGCTGCCGAACAACTGGAAGCGGACGCGAAAACCACCGTCTGGATCTCCATCGGAAATTCCGCAAAAGGTGTTCTAGGAATCTCAGATCCGATCAAGGAATCCAGCGCCGCCGCGATCCGCGAACTGCACCGCAACGGCATCCGTATCATCATGGCCACGGGCGACAACATCCGCACCGCGGAAGCCGTCGGCAAAGCACTGGGCATCGACGAAGTCCGGGCAGGACTCAGCCCGGAAGACAAGATCAAGCTCGTGCGCGAACTCAAAGCCGAGGGCGCGATTGTCGCGATGGCGGGAGACGGTATCAACGACGCCCCGGCTCTCGCAGAAGCGCAAGTCGGCATCGCCATGGGAACCGGCACCGATGTCGCCATCGAAAGCGCGGCGATCACCCTCGTCCGTGGCGATCTCGACGGCATTTCCAACGCCATGGCACTCAGCCGGAAAGTCATGTCCAACATCCGCCAGAACCTGTTCTTCGCCTTCGCCTACAACGCCCTCGGCATCCCCATCGCCGCCGGCGTCCTCTACCCGTTCACCGGAACCCTCCTCAACCCGATGATCGCCGGTGCCGCGATGAGCGTCAGCTCCCTTTCCGTCATCCTCAACGCTCTGCGACTCAGAAAAACCATCTGAACTGCGAAGAACACTTCGCCGTGATCTCGGATACCATTGAAAATAGTGAGCAGCACCGCCGAGTGGCTCCACTTTCCGGCCCGCCTCAGTTTTGGGACTACGCCCAGCGAAGCCGAAGCCCATCGCTATTTTTGGTATTGTGAAAATATTGTAATGAAACACCCGCCCAAAAAAAATGGGGTCGTCACGTGTTGTAGCGCTTGAACGTAGCGCCATTCGGGTCTAGCGCAATTCGGGTCAGTCCTCGCAATTCAACATCAAGTTGGGTGGTGTGAGTCCTAGCTAGGAAAACGAGGTCAGCGCGAAAATCCTGACAGAAATCGGTAGGGTCAGTCTCTCACCCTTTCAAGACGAATGTCGAAGACGAGTGTTGCGTAGGGCCCGATCTTGTCACCTGCTCCACGTTTCCCCCACGCCAGGTCCGGAGGGACGACGAAACGGAATCGAGCGCCTTCCTTCATCAACGGCAAGCCCTCCTTGAGCCCTGCGATTGCTTCTTGCATGGTGAAACGGTCATTGTCCGGCGTTCGAAAGGTGTCCTTGATGACTGTCCCGTCTACCAGCAGGATGCGCTGATTTACCTCGACGGTGCTCCACTCCGTCGGACTCGCTCCCTCGCCCGAATTCACAATCGTATATTGCAGTCCGCTCGGCGTCTCGATGACATCGGCTTTCAAGCGATTCTTCTTCAAAAACTCCTCCGTCTCCGCTCGACCGTCTCGCGCAGTCCCGCGCGTCCGCTTTTTGCTGGAATCTCGATTTTTTTCCTTCTGACGTCTCATATTTGAATCCTCAGACAGTTCAATCAGAACGCCCTTACAACCGCAATACAACACGGCTGAGAATCCAGGGAGTCTACATGAAAAAATATCAAACCGCAACGGGATCGCAGCGGACATAGACGAACTGGAAACGAAATTATTTCGTCAAATGGACGGGATTGACGCAGATCCGGGACGATGAACATGGGATTGATTGCTGGCTGTGTTCGTTTTCGAAAACTTCGAACCTAAATTTCCGAAATCCCTTCTTTCCTCTGCGTGCATCCCGTCCATCTGCGATTGAAATCATCTTTCTCTCGTAATGCTTTCCCAAAATTGAAAGAGGCAACGGGACTTGCACTTTCACATTTCAAAGAGCCTACACCGACAGGCCGAACAACCGAAACTCCCCCATTTGCCCCCAAATCCCCCCTCACCCTCCAAGCAATTACCGGTAGCTATGAGGTTTGCGGCGCAAGCTCTACAGCGGGACTATCCCTATGCGATATCAACCCCGCGTATGAAAAAATGAAGTCACTGGGAATCAAGTCAGTGAAGGTTCAGATTGCCGATGGCCAGGGACATGGTTTCTTTAACCAACAACCCTGGGCAGATATCACTTTGATCGCTGCAGACAAATTCTTGAATCAGCTTGGCTTGATTGAGGGCGAACCCACACTGCCCGCACCTGCCAATGGCGAGAAACTGGTGGAACGTCCTATCAACCTCCCTTCCGAATCAAATCGGAACAATTGAATTTCCTATCAACAATTGCTTATCAATCACCATGCAGCACTTCTTGTATTTCTTCCCGCTGCCGCATGGGCATGGATCGTTCCTGCCAGCGATTTCCGAAATTCTAGGAGTATCTTGGATTCCCTATTATTTCTCTGGGAACATATGATGCATCAATTGGCTGGGAGAAACTGGCGTGCCCTTTGCCTTGGTTTTCACC
>TARA_B110000037_G_scaffold222848_1_pt1 | contig 24407 bp, 25 predicted proteins | sample TARA_B110000037 | Tara Oceans TARA_B110000037 (sample SAMEA4397196) | marine metagenome | biome: Polar Biome; feature: [MIX] marine epipelagic wind mixed layer (ENVO:01000061); material: water (ENVO:00002006), including particulate matter (ENVO:01000060) such as... | depth 10-100 m
AATTCGTATCCGTATTCTTCATCGAATGCCTGGAAGAACCGCGAAGTGGAGACAAACTTAGAACTGATTGAGCCCGACGGAAAGCGTGGGTTCAATTTGGTGGCTGGCATCAAGATTTTCGGCGGCTGGGGCTCGCGCGGCTATCCCCAAAAGTCGTTCGCCGTGTTCGCACGGCGCAAGTACGGCTTCGGAAAGATTCGCTACCAGCTCTTTCCCGACATCGATATCCACGACTTCGAGACGTTCGTTCTTCGCCAGTCAGGAAACGATAACCAAAGCACTCACCTGACCTATCCGCGATCTGAGATCCAGGAATTTGGCCCGGCAAAATCGTATGGCAGCTACTTCGTGAATGGGAACTTCACCCTTTTTAGGGATGCCATGCTCGGCAGTCTCGGAAAAGAAATCGGACTGGACACACAAGGTTATCGCCCTGCGGTCGTCTATATCAACGGCAAGTACTGGGGAATCTACAATATCCGTGAGAAGCTGAATGAACACTACGTCGAATCCCACTTCGGCGTGCCCAACAATAGAGTCGACGTCATCGAGGGCTATGGATCCGCAAACTCCGGTTCGAGTTCGGGCTACTCCAAGATGCGCAGTCTGGTAAACCGCACGAACACCGAGGAGGAATACCGCGAGGTTGAAGAAACGTATTTGGATATCGACAATTTTATAGACTACCACCTCAGCGTTATCTTCTTCCAGAATTTCGATATTGGGAACATCAAGTGCTGGCGTTCTCGACAAGAAGGCGACGATGGAAGGTTCCGTTGGCTTCTCTACGACCAGGACTACGGCTTCAATCTTTGGCCCGAAGAGGTCTACCAACCAGCAATGAAGCGAGATTTCGCTGACTACGACAACATGTTTGATTTCTACACGAACACAAGAGGATCAGGCTGGCCGAACGGCTCGGATCGGACGCTTCTGCTGCGTAAAATGCTTAGCGTGGAAGAATTTGAGACGCGATTCATTCTGCGATGCGCAGATCTGCTCAACAGCACCTTTCACGATGATCACGTCACAACACGCATCGAAGAGATGGCTGCCGTCATTCGCCCCGAGATTCCAGCGCACCTTGAACGTTGGAGCTTTGCGGCGGTCGAAGCTCGCGGTTTCGGTGCGCCGCACAAGAGGGAAGACGCCCCGCTCGATCTGGCCCATTGGGAGAGCCACGTCCAGTCGATGATCGTTTTCGCAAAAGCCCGTCCCCGCAATTTGCGCCAAGACCTCATCGGTCATTTCAAACTTGAGAACGGACTCGCCAAGGTAACTGTCAAACCGACAAATTTCGGGGCGGTGCAAGTGAACACGCTAACTCCTCCGACAGAGAGCTCGTCCTGGGAGGGCACTTACTTCACCGACTACCCTCCACCAATTACGGCACTTCCCCAACCAGGATATCGTTTCGTTGAGTGGGCGGGAAATGTCGCCGACTCCAGCGCCATCACAACGATACCCTTGCTAGAAAACGCTGGAACAGCGACCATCGAAGCGCGCTTTGAACCGATTGAGTAAGGAATTACTCTCGTGCTCTTCTGCGGCGTCTGGGAGCTTGCCTGGAAGGCCCGGAGTTTGCTTTATCATCGCCAGGAAATCTGAAGCGTTAACCACTAGGGACCCACGCGCAACGAGTAATCCCGTCGTGCCCTGCCGCCCACATATCAAAACCGTCGTGCAGCTTGTCACTACCGGAAAAAAATCGCCGCCGTAAACGTAGGCAATAGATCAAGTGCTGAAACGAGTTGCTCTGTTTTCGATTCGTCAGGACAATCTCCGGGCCACCGCCGCGGGATCACGGAAGGTCACCTTGGAAAAATCCGGTTTCCCTTCCTGGAATTCGCGCAGGATTTCCGATTCGTAATTTTCACAAAGAGGATGATCGCCTTTGAGAAAATTCAGGAATCCCAGGATGCCGCCGCAGCCCTCGGGCGGGCCGTGGCCTTCGCCATCGTGCAGATGGGGCGAGAGTTCGTTGGAGGTCCCATGTGTCCCGGACGGCACGAAGTCCTCGATGACGATACGATGCTGCCAATTGTCGCCGAAGTCGTAGAGGTAGCGGAACTCGCTGACGTTCTCGCGGAAGAGATCGACGATCCGGTTTTCAATCTCACAGTAGTCATTGCCCGCCTCCTCATCCCCGCCCACGCTGAAGGTGAGTTCGCGGTAGCCATCCTCCCAGACTTCGAATCGATGCTGGTGCGAGTCTTCCCAGCCAAAGGCATCCTGCAGGGCACAGTGGAGGTGGAAGTAGGCACAGTCGGCAGGAAGGCTAAGGCGGCGCCACACGAGAGGCTTGGTCCCGGGGAGTTCGATGCGGAAGATAAAACGCGCGGGACTTGTGAGAGTCAGGCCTTCGAGTTCCTCTTCTTTCTCTTTGATCATGGTATCGAGCGATCCCCCCATGGTCATCTTTTCAGAAAAGTCCCGAATCAATTCGGCTCCACCCGGGATCGCCATGACCTTCGCCATGAAGGCCTCGATTTGTTCCTCACTGGAACCCTCGCCGGGCATATTCTGAAGGAGGTCGTCGAGCGCATCGGTCATGGGGAGAACTATAGAGGAAGGGAACGCCGAAGGTCGAACGCCCAGTTTTGAATACTGGGTTGTCGAGGGGGCACGCGGGGCAGCGGAGATTTTTTGGGATTTGAGCGTTCGCCGTTGAAAGTTGAGTGTTCCAAGTCTGAAAGGCTCCCCTTTGAATGATTGGAATTCTTCAAAATGACGGCTATGGCTCGGTCGTGCATGGTCATTTCAAGGAAGTGGTCCGCCTCGGATGGGGTGGGGCAAAATCAAATCTCCTGCCCGGAGCGGTGCTTTGGGTGCTGGGTATCATCCTCGTGATCTCCTACTATCAGGTTCAGGCGGTTGGAGAGATGCTTGACCGCCTCGGAGAGTTCAAATTGGCCTCCTCGCCTTGGTTCGGAATCATTTCAACCGCGCTCTTTGGAAGCCTAATTCCTTGGATTGTCCAGGCGGTATTTTTGAAGGGAGCTGACAAACAGCCCTTTCGGCACGTGCCCTGGCTCCTCCTCTTCTGGGGGATTCACGGATGGCAGGTGGACTGGCTCTACCGGATTCAGGCAGGGCTTTTTGGGAACGGGATCGACTTCATGACCATTCTGAAAAAGACGCTGGTCGATGAATTTGTCTGGGTTCCCTTTCTTGCGGTGTGGCAATTGGTGCTGGGATACTTGTTAATCGAGAAGAAGGGCTCCTTGTTGGAATTTCGGGCGGCCTTGAAAAAAAAGCCCTTTTTAGACCGGGCCATTCCCCTGATGATTGCGAACTGGGTGGTGTGGATTCCAGCGGTCTCGCTGATTTACCTCTTTCCCCTCCCTCTGCAACTCCCCCTCATGAATATCATCCTGGCGCTGTGGTGCCTGATCCTCGCGTTCTTTGCAAAAAATGTGGAGGCCACAGAATGAGTGGAAGAGAGCAGAGCTTGATTGATTGAGTGAGAGCTCACGCGGGGCAGCAGAGCCGCGGAGGGTGGGTTAGAATGAGAAACCTCCAGAAGTGCAATTTTGTGTGATTTCATTATTGGTCGATGCGTTCTCTTTTACGACGCTACTCTCAGCTCATGAAAATCCTCCTCGCGCTTCTTCCACTCCCTCTCCTCGGTCAGATCGCTCTAAAACCCGAGCCGGCCTCGATTCTGACTTTTCCCACGAAGGAGGGCGCTTTTTATCAAGTGGAAGCGCAGGATGGTGAAACTTGGACAGCGCTCGGTGAGCCCGTGAAAGGAACGGGCGAAAAAGTGATCCGGACTTTGCCGGTGGCACCGGATTCAAAATTCCGTCTCACGCCCCTGAGCCAACAGTGGGTGACCGTTTGGAAAGATGATTTCGAGGGGAATTCGATTGACCGGTCCAAATGGTCCAACGAGGTCAATGGCTACGGCGGCGGGAACAATGAGCTGCAGTATTATTCGGCGGCCCCCAAATACGCCTTCGTGAAAGACGGGAACCTGAATATCTCGGTTTATCGGGACGCCCACACCACTTCGGACGGCAAGACCCAACCCTACTCCTCAGCCCGGCTCCATACGAGGTATCGTGGCGAGTGGACCTACGGACGCATCGAGATCCGCGCCAAGATACCTTCGGGCGAAGGGATTTGGCCGGCCCTCTGGATGCTGCCCACCAATTCACCCTATGGTGGCTGGGCATCCGGGGGGGAGATTGACATCGTCGAATCCAAAGGATCGGCGGTCAATAAGACCATCGGTACACTCCACTTCGGAGACAATTGGCCAAAAAATGCCTACAAAGGTGGAGAGACCAAATTCTCCGGGAAAAATGCCGCCGAGGACTTTCACACCTACATCGTGGAATGGAAGAAGGATGAGATTACCTGGTTCCTCAACGGCAAAAAATGGCAAACCATCAAAAAAGAGGATTGGTTCAGTGCCACCGCCAAAAAAAGCGACACCGCGCCGTTTGATTCACCGTTCCATCTCATTTTCAATGTCGCCGTGGGCGGACACTTTTTTGGAGGAACCAAACAGGATCCGAAAAACCTCCCTGATTCGGCCTTTCCACAGACCCTGCAGATCGACTACGTGAAGGTTTTGCAATGGGCCGAGTGAGACCTATCTGGGCGTAAATTTGCGCTCCTTGAAGAGACGCGAATTACGAACGTATTTTTCCGCCCAGCTTTTGATGTCCTGCTGATCTTTTAAGTCGAGTGTTTTGACAACCCGAGCGGGACTCCCAAGAACGAGGGATCCCTCGGGAATGATCGTTCCCCCGGTGACGAGGGCATTGGCCCCGATGATGCAACGGGGACCAATGATCGAGCCGTCAAGCACGCAAGCTCCCATGCCCACGAGAACCTCGTCTCCAACCGTGCAGGCGTGAAGAATGGCACTATGGCCCACCGTCACGAGCTCACCCACGTGGCAGCCGAAGTCATCAGCAAGATGGATGACCGCATTGTCCTGAACATTACTACGGGGACCAATCGTGATCTCATTGATATCGCCCCGAAGGGTAGTATTATACCAGAGGCTGGATTCCTCGCCAAGAGTGACACGTCCAATGACGTCCGCGCTCGCGGCAACGAATGCTGAATCAGGGATTTCCGGCCATATTTCATGGAAAGGTTCGAGTGCCATGGGCAAACTTTAGAAAAACGAGAACATTTTCGCAAGAGAAGGAAGGAAACAACTGGCAATCTCCCAAAAGTGTTGAATGATTAAAACAGGTTTTTACAACCTGCTTCCCGAAGCTTTATGCGTGAATTCCTAATCGTCCTTGCATGCCTTATCATCGGGGTGGCCTTGCGCTCGTGCCGGACTCTCTTGCTGAGAAAATTGGGAGCTCTGACCTTCCTGGCGGCCTCCTTCTTCTCGCTTTATTATATCTGCGGAAGCATCTGTGCCGGAATTTTGGGAGCCGGACTGTGGTTCCTTCTCCCGTGGTTCGATTTACTCACGCGAATCCGACGACTCCGACTTCCCCTCGACAATCGATTAAAACTACGCCCACCACCATCGGAGGATCATTTCCCAAACGCAGCCCGATTGATTCACGAAATTGAGTTGGCAGAATTTGATCACGTCACCGACAGCGGTTGGGACTGGGCCGGAATGCAACAATACTTCCGTTTTTTCTGGAACCCCGAGGCCAAGGCCATTGCCGCGGTGTGCCTCTGCGAGCATAATCAGGTCGCTTTTGCCTTTGTCACCGTATCGGCCCGCGCGCCCGACGGTCGCACCATTCACACCACAAACTATCCTTTCTCCCCCACCCTAAAGTACTCTCCCGAAGCCCACTGGGACCACCTTCCCTGCGAGCGCAATAGCTTCAAGGCGATCTACAAGGACCACGAGCAACACCTCGAAAAACTGGGTGTCGCGAAAAAAGAACTTTTGATGCCGGATCCTGATAAAGTTCTTGATCTGGTCGAAAGCGAGATGCGGCGTCAGATTGACCACAATGTGGACTGCGGACTCATCAAAATGACGGGCGACGGGCATTTTCGATATTCCACGAAGGGACTTTTTTTCCTTTGGTTCCAATCCGTGAAGGACATGATCCGGCTCTGTTGAGCCATGACCATCAGTGAACTTCTGTCCACCACCAGCGAGAGCCCCCTTGAGGCCTCCTTCTGCGCCCAGCTTCAGGCGATTCGGCACCGCGAAACCAAAGGAGGAAAACCCTACCTAGAGTGGTCTCTTGCCGACGCCACCGGACTCATCACCCTTAAGGTCTGGAACAACCACCCCCAGTTTGACCCTGCGGCGGACACGGATCCCGAAACCCTTTTGCATTTCTCGGGCGAGTGGACCCAGAACCAATATGGAGTGGATGGTAAGGGGTGGAAATTTCGCCATCTGGCCGACGAAGAAAAAAGTGAATTCCTGGCCGGAGATCCGGAAACCCGCGAAAAGCAAAACGGTGACTGGGCGGACATCGTTGATTTTTTGAACCAGATCAACGACCCCCGGCTCAAGGCGATCTGCGATGAGTTTGTGGAACACTTTGAGTCCCGGTTTCGTCGCACTGCAGCGGCTCGACGAAATCACCACGCCCGCCGGGGCGGCCTGGTGGAGCATGTCGCTCAGATGATGCGCTCGGCGGTCGCCATCTGCGGGGTCTATCCCTACTTAAACCGCGATCTCATGGTGGCGGGGGTTCTTTTTCACGACTGCGGCAAGCTATGGGAAAACACTTACCCGGAAAGCGGATTTAACCAACTCCATCTCATACACGGCGAAATGCTAGGACACATCCCGCTCGGAATGGAATTAGTCAACAAACTTTGGCGCGATCTCCCCTTGGAGAAATGGCGGGAGATCGAACCCGCGAATGAAGAGGTCCGCCTGCACCTCCTTCATTTAATTGCCTCGCATCACGGGCAGTATGATTTTGGCTCTCCGACTCTCCCCCGCACTCCGGAAGCTCACGCCCTCCACTACGTCGATAATTTGGATGCAAAACTCGAGATGGTTCAGGACGCCTACGCAAGCGCAAACGAAACTGCCCCGGGAATTTTTGAACGGCAATTCCCCCTACCGGCACCTCTGGTCACTCCGCTCGCTCCGGTGGCCGGCGTCACCGACGATGAAGTGAAGGAAACGCCTCCCCCGGTTTCCAAAGAACTTTTCTAACGCTCCGGGTCGGCATAGTGGTCCCGGAAGGAAGGCCGCGCCACTTCAGAGATCACGGGCAAGCGCGATTGTCATTCCACGGGAACAATCGTAGTGTGTCCGAGATGACGATATGGTTGACAGGTTGCACCTCGGGATTGGGGCGGGCATTGGTCCCGGAATTCATGAAGGCCGGACACACCGTGATTGGCTGTGGCCAAAACGAAATCGCCCTTGAACACTTGAAGAAAGAATTTCCAATGAGTCATTTTCTTGCGGTGGACGTCTCAAGCGACCAATCTGTTTCAGAGTTTTGCAGCGAAGCTCTGGCCTCCGCCGGAGCACCCGATCTTGTCCTCAACAATGCCGCAATCATCAATCACCCGGCACCACTTTGGGAGATCGGGGCCGATGAATTTGACCACCTGACTGCGGTCAACATTAATGGAGTCGCCAACGTTCTTCGCCATGCCCTCCCTTCGATGCTGGCGGAAGGAAAAGGAATCATTGTCAATCTCTCCTCTGGCTGGGGACGCTCGACCTCGCCCGAGGTCGCTCCCTACTGCGCGAGCAAATGGGCCATCGAAGGACTCACCAAATCGCTCGCCGAAGAACTTCCTTCCGGTATGGCCGCGGTCGCCTTCAACCCGGGAATCATCGCCACCGAAATGTTACGCAAGTGCATGGGATCCGATGCCGAAAGCTTCTCGTCGCCCGAAGCCTGGGCCACGACTGCAGCCCCCTTTTTACTGGGACTCACTCCCGCCGACAATGGACAGTCTCTCACCGCCCCATGAAGCTACGACTTCCAACCCGCGAACTGATATTTCCACGGCGTCCTCTCCTGATGGGCATCGTGAACATCAATGACGACTCATTCTCGGGAGACGGAACCCTCGACCCAACCGAAGCTATCGATCTCGCACGCAGCCACATTCGCGAAGGTGCCGACATCATCGACATCGGAGCAGAGTCCGCGCAAACAAACCGGGAGGCAATTTCAATCGAAGAAGAAGTCCGCCGTCTAAAATCGTTCCTTGACCATTGGCCAAAGCTCCGGGACGAGACGAAAGGAGCCGACGACGAGCAAGTCTCCCCCGCCCTCCTATCGATCAACACATGGAGGCCGGAGGTCGTGGAACAGATTCTCGGACCCGATATCGATCTTCTCAACGACATGTCGGCCCTGTTCGACGATCGCAATGCCCACCTCTGCGCGACGCACGGGATTCCCCTTCTCATCATGCACTCGGTCGGGCAACCCAAGGTCTCACACACTCATCAGAAGTGGGATGACCTAATGGGATCGATGGTGGCTTTTTTTGAAGAGAAGATTGCCGCTGCGATCCATGCCGGACTGACCCGCGACCAAATCGTCCTCGATCCCGGTCTCGATTTCGCAAAACAAAAGGAGGACAACTTGCTGGTCCTTCGCGAACTTGAAAAAGTGATCGCGTTGGGGTATCCGGTTCTCCTGCCCATCTCACGTAAGACGGTCATCGGAGATGTTTTGAATCTGCCCGATCCGCGCGACCGCGATCCCGGAACTCTGGCCCTGCTCACGCATGGCATAACGAAGGGAGCCCACATTTTCCGTGTTCACAACGTTAGGGAAAGTTGGGAAACCCTCCGCGTGGTCACCCCGTTGATCACAAACACTCTTCACGTTGTTGTGAATTTAGCAATCACCGCCGATGGGAAAATTTCTACAACGGAAAAATCTCCGTCCCATTTCACTTCCAAAAAAGATCTCCAGCGACTCATGGAAATCCGAACACAAGCTGACGCCATTTTAGTTGGACGGGGAACACTCGAGGCTGATCAGATGACCATGACTGCTAACGGACATCGTCCATGGCGATGTGTGATTTCCAGAAGTGGCGATTTTGACCCCGAACATCCTCTTTTTCACACCGAAGGTGGTCCCAGGCATCTCATCGTCGGCCCTGAAGCGGAAGTGAATGAACTCCCCGCCACGATTCATCGTGGGAACCTTGCTGACTTCATTAATGAAATTCAGTGTCACCCATCAGTAAACACCCTGTTATGCGAGGGAGGAGGGTCTCTTCTCAGGGAGCTATTCGAACTCGATATGGTGGATGAAATTAATCTCACCTGGGCTCCACACACTCTCTTTGGGGGGAAAGACGCCCCGACCTTAACTGGCCTTCCCGGCGACTTCCTGCCCGCTTCGCGGCACTATCAACTATCCAAAATGGAAAAATATGAGGACGATGAGGTCTTTTTAACTTATCATCGATCGTCTCTTGATTCTTCCTCCTGATTGACGACATTGTCATCCACCTTTGCTACCGCCTTTAGTTTAATGCCCAGCCGCCGCCGTCGTTTTCTCCTGATTGGAATCCTAGTGCTCTTTGCCTATGCGGGCGGACAGCTATGGGACATCCATCGCGTAGGCCATCTGGATCGCGGGCGTAACGCCGAGTGCGCAATTGTTCTTGGCGCAGCGGCCTGGCACGACAAGCCCTCTCCTGTACTTCGGGAACGGCTGAATCATGCAATCGACCTCTATAAGAAAGGTAACGTTCAGACTCTGCTCCTGACCGGTGGTTACGGCAAAGGCGCGGACTTTGCCGAATCCGAGGTCGGCCTAGAATATTGTGTCTCACAAGGAGTTCCCCGCTCAGAAATTCGTGCGGAATTTCAATCACTCAGCACGATCGATAATCTCAAAGAGGCTAAAAAGATCATGTCCGGCGAAGGATGGAAAAAAGCTCTTCTCGTCAGCGATCCATGGCACCTGAAACGAGCCCGCCGCATGGCTGCTGATCTGGGTTTGGACGTCTACGTTTCACCAACCACTTCCACCAGATTCAAATCAACCGGAGCGAAGGCAAAATTTCTCTTTGGAGAATTTGCGCTCTACCACTACTACCTTGTGACGGGAAAGTAGCGCTCAGGAAAGCTTCTGATGGAGCCAGCTAAACGGAAGCACTCCCGCGCACGCTGCAGATCTCAGAATGGCTCTTCCTACGGCATTGGTGAGACAACGATGAAGCCCGAGCGCAAGTCTCACCCGAGAGCGGAAGCGTTCATCCAGAGAATGGCGGATACGCTCGTTTGCCTCAGCCCACGATAAATCTCCCGAACTATAGTGAAGGAGATGCGAGAGGGCGCACTCCGCTGATTCAAAGGCCATCGACATCCCATTTCCCGTGAAAGGCGGAATCATTCGTTCGGCGTCACCAAGGGTACAGAGATCACTCTTCCCGCGCTGTGAGCCGAGATGAAATCCGCTAATGCCAGTCAGGGACCCTGGATCCATCGAAGCCGAATCGAGACGATCACCCAAGGCCTCAAGACCGGACTGGCGAAGCGCATCGACGATCGGATTCCCCCCCGGGCGGAACTTCCCTTTTTTAAAGAGTCCGCAAACGTTCACACGTGAGCCATCCGGGGTAATCGGAGTAAGCCCGATGTAACTTCCCTCTCCAATATGCATTTCAAGATAGCCATCCACATTCAGGCCCTCGAAATGAGCCTTTAGCCCGAGGAGCTGGCTTTCTCGTTCGAGATGGCGCCCCGCCGCCCAAACCAATCCTTCACGGGGCACGGGCTTGGCCCTGTCGTTTGTCTTTAGAACACCTCCCTCTTCCTCAAAAATGCAACGCAACCGCTCATCCATTTCCCAGCGGGACATCCCAAGCGCCGGCCGGGAGAGAGAGGCTTCGAAAATTTGGCGATCACCCATCCACCAACGCGTTGAGCGATGACGGAGAGCATCACTAAAAACCGGGGAAATCCCAAGGACCTCCAGGGTATTTTCCGTGACCCCATTGATAAATTCCCCGCAAACCCGATGACGGGGATACGTGCTGGCTTCGCGGAGTAGCACTGGAATCCCAAACCTCCGCAAAGCGATCCCCAGCGAGAGTCCGGCAAGCCCTCCACCTGCAATCTCTATCTTCTTCATCGCCGCCAAGCTAACACACGAAGTCCACCGAGCAACGATACCTCTTCCTTCCACTCCCATTCGTCACCCAAATTCAAAAGTTTTGGCAGCTCCCCTTTCTGAAACCCCGCACGTATGCTCACCATCATATCATGTCGGGTTACCCCGTTGATAAAAGGCCAGAGCAATTTCCCCTCGACCAGAGACAAGCAACATCGCCAAGGTTCGACAGCAACAAGACGACGGCGGGTTTTGATCAATTGCCCCAGGCGGCCAAGTCCCTCCGCTTCGAAGTGATGAAGAATAAGGTTGGCCGCTACCGTTTCCCCCTGGGCTTCCGAAAAAGTTCGAAAGAGATCCCCTGCGAGCCAAGGAACATCAAGCGCCTCGGGTTTCTCCTGAAAATCGAGCCCGGTGACTTTTCCCAAGCCTGCCAATTGTTGGGTAAGATTCCCACTCCCGGCGCCCAACTCGATGATCCCCCCATCGTGACGCTGACGCATGATCCATCGCTCGTTTCCCATGAGGAAGTTGATCAAACGAAGATCCCGGCGACTCCGAATCGCCGCCGGATCATCTCCGGGAAGGGAGTCCAGTAATTCAGGTCTCACATCACGTTTCATCACTTCCTTGATAAAGGTCCATTCGCAATGGTCAAGAGAGGCTGTCTTCATTAACGTTCGAGGCATGACTTCCGCCGCTGAAAAAGCCACTGTGCTCATCAAGGCCCTCCCCTACCTGCAACGCTTTCGCGGAAAGACCTTCCTCATCAAAATGGGAGGTTCGGCGATGGACAACCCCGAGCTCGTTCGTGAGGTGATGCGGGATATTGTTTTCCTTGAAGTCGCGGGAATTCGTCCGGTGATCGTCCACGGCGGAGGGAAAGCAATCTCGGCAGCCATGAAGGAATCTGGCCTGGATGCGAAGTTCGTCGGAGGTCTACGAATCACCACACCCGAGGCCATTAAGATCGTTGACGAAACCTTGCATGGAAAAATCAACCAAGGGTTGGTCGAAACGATCAACGATTTCGGCGGGAAAGCGACCTCTATCCACGGAACAACCGTTTTCTCGGCAACACAACTCTGTGGAACAAATGATCAGGGTGAATCGGTCGACCTCGGAAGGGTGGGCCAAGTGGCGAGCTGCCGGACAGATGAAATCCTCAAAGCTATTTCTAGCGGGTTGGTTCCGGTGATCTCTCCCCTTGGCTCTCACAAGGACACCAGAGAAATCCACAATATCAACGCCGATCTGGCAGCAGCAGCCCTTGCCTGCTCCCTGAAACCCGCAAAGCTGGTTTATCTCTCAGACGTCCCGGGACTGCTTCGCGATCCTTCCAATGAGAGGTCACTCATTGAGTCAGTGACAGGAGCCGAAGCCCGCGGACTAATCGAAGACGGGACAATCTCCGGTGGAATGATTCCTAAAATAACTTCGGCGCTGGACGCCCTCGCAAGCGGGGTAGAAAAAGTCCACTTTATCGACGGGAGAGTCCCTCATACCCTCCTCCTTGAGATCTTTACAAAGTCTGGAATCGGCACCGAAATCCGCTAGTTACACCATCATTTTCATAGGTGATAGCTAATAAGCCGCATGCATTTTTCACGACGTTCCGAGAGGAACGTTCTTTGTTGTTCCCCGCCCAGGGGATTACTCATTTCAGGTCCTCCCCCGGGCAACCGACCAACTTTTTTTTGCCCGTTGGTTACCACGTATAGGTGAGCCCAACGTAGAAGGCCCGACCCGGCCCCTCGATCTCACTCCCGGAGCCGTAGGTATCGGGGAAGATCTCGTACTCGGTGTCGAAGAGATTTTCCACTCGGGCATGGAAGGTAACATTTTCGCTAAGGCGGATTTCGCCATAGACTCTCGCCGTGATGCGACTGTCCGTCGAGGGATTGTTTCCAGCGAGATAGGCAGCCCCACCAACATAGGAAGCACCCGTTCCAACCATCCAGGAATCAACCTCGTAGCTCACATCAAAAGCGGCCAACTCGTCCGGCAGATCGATCACCTCTTCATCAAATTGCGCGGTGCAGGCAAACCGATACCGCAATCGTTCATCCAAAAAGTGTCCGCTCGCCTCAAGTTCGAGACCGCTCACCGAAGACTCGCCGGAGCTGTTCACCCTAATCACACGATTGGTTGCTCCAAGTAGGTTCCCTCCTGAACTCACACGGGAGACGATGGCATTTTCCAGATCCTGATCGAAGTAAGTCAGCCCCATTCGATGATCTCCAAACTGCTGCCCTACTCCGATTTCCCACCCCCCGATCCCCTCGGATTCCAGATTGGGATTGGCGAGCTGAGTCGAGAAGAGTGAAGGGAAGAACTCCGCATCTAGGCGGGTGGGATTTCGATAGGCATCACTCAACCTAGCGTGTAACCGTGTTCCGGATTCCTCGAAAGTGTAGACCGCTCCGACGTTCCAGGCAGCATCTCCGCCAAACTCATCGTGTTCGTCGAATCGTCCTCCCGCCTCGAGCAGAAGTGCTTCGAATGGGCGGAAGTAGAAGTTGGCATAGGCACCGGCGATCGTGTCTTCGGAAGAGCGTTCACTAGTATTTGCGAAATCGCTGCGGGCTGCCTCAATCCCGGCAACTGCGGTCAACGAATCGTAAATTTCGATTTCATTGCTCCAATTGAAAGTGAACCGCTCAAAGTCGGTTCCAAAATGAAAACCATCGAAATCACCCCGATAGTTTTCGTTGTAATACCCTAGGGTCAAACGCGATTCCCAACCGGGGGAAACATCGTAGAAGACATGCGCCGCGAAGAGCGAAGTCTTGGTTTTTATTTCGGAATTCTGAATCCCAAAAGTAGTCAGTGCCCGCGTCTTCAGGAAGTTATCGGTGCCTCGATAGCTCATCTTCAAGCGCAGATCATCGTGCAATTCCCATTGCAACGCGAGGTTGGCATAATTCTGTTCGTAGTCGTGGATGGGCAGATTAGTATAGGTATCGTTTGAGGTGAAAAGTCGCCCCGCTTCAGCACCAAAGGCAAACCGATCAAGTTTCCCCTGGAAACTATAAGCCAATCGATAAGTGTCAAAGCTCCCCCCTTCCCCCCAAACCTTAAAGGAAGGCGCCTCCGTTCCCACAACGGTTTCATAGCCAATCACCCCTCCCCCAGCCCCTGTGCCATAAAGAACGCTTTGAGGACCTCGTAAAACCTCCAAGCGGGTAATATTTCCCAGCTGACTGTTTGCAAGAAAGCTTCCGCTCCCATTCGTCGTATCCGAAATCTTAACGCCGTCAACAACGACTTGCTGGTAGTTCGTCGGCAAGCCACGGAGAATTGCCGTTCCAGTATTTCCGGTGAGACCCGCTGTCGAAAGGGCCTGGGTCCCGGGAATAAGAGCCATCGACTCAAGCAAGCGATATCGCTGCATTCTCGCCAACTCTTCGGCGGTCACGACCCCCACCGAGACGGCATTGTCATTTTTGGGCGAATCGATCCGCCTTGCCAGAACCGTCAGAGGCTCCAGTTCTTCGACTTCTTGCGCCGGGAAAATTCCCGCTCCAATAAGTCCCGTCAGCCCAAAAAGGACGTTCTTTTTTTCAATCATTTGTTGGTTTTAAATCAGGTCCCTGTATTCCGCAGGATCCGGGTTTATCAAAATTTCAGGCTGGCGATCTGGCTCGCTTCGTCTGTCGAAAAACAAAGCTTACAGTGGCGGGACCGCTCCGGAATTCCTCTTTTCAGAAGTCACCGGATTCCCCATCAATTTCCTGCCCGTGCGACGGGCTTCCCAAAATTACCGATCTCCTTCGAGAATCGACGAGCGAGCGATAGACCAAGACCGTTCCGGCGGGAAGAGCAAAGCAACAAATATTAAAGTTCTGGATCTTCCCGATTGGGAATCCTTTCAACCTGACATCAGCCGTGACAAAATGAAAAGGAACTTTATGGTAGAGATTATCTACAAGAAACATATTCCCATTAAGTATTCTTAACAAAGAATTGTTTTTGCTTCGCTTCCCCTTTAACTCTCTCATCAGATGAACCTTCGTTTCTGCCAGATCTTTCTTCTCCTTTTGACATCCGTAGTCTTTGTCGGATGTTCGCGCAGCGGCAGAGAACCTCACTACAATCCCGAAGTCGGCCCCTTCGATGAAGATGGGAATTATGTGGAAGCGTGGGCTGACAATCCCCCCACGCGCGTGGCCGGCATACGGAAAACACAACCCACCCAAAAACCAAGGCCCGTTGCAAAGCCTCGTCCAATCACCACGGCCAAGGTCACACCGAAGCCCAGGCCGCGTCCGGTCGTTAAGCCAAAGCCTAGACCCAAACCGGTTGTGGCGAAGCCAAAGTCAATCAAGCACATGATCAAGAGAGGCGACACGCTTTGGGGACTCTCCAGGCGCTATGGCGTCAGCGTTACCGCCATTCAAAAAGCCAATAGGATCTCCGGAACGAACATTCGGGCCGGTAAGACCATCCTCATCCCGAAGTAGGAACACAGGAGTCTTTCAAAACCCTCGTTTGGTGAAATGTCCCACCCACATGGCGACGTATTGAAGAAATACGTCATGAGAGTCATACTTTTCCTCACTTTTTTCACGGCCCTCTTGCCCGCCAAGGATCCCCAACTTGAGGGTCCCGGACTTGCCATCACCCTCATCTCGGAAAACCGAAGCGTCACCGCAGGGCAACCTTTTACCGTCGGACTCCACATTCATCATCACCCCGGTTTCCACACGTATTGGAAAAACCCCGGAATGGTGGGAATGAAGACATCCATTGAGTGGATCCTCCCGGAAGGCTTCACCGCCTCCGAAATTCAATGGCCGAATCCGGAAAACACCTTCATGGCCGACTACCCCTGCCACGGGTATGAACGCGACGTCACCCTGCTCGTCATTATTTCACCACCCAAGAAAATCTCCGCCAAGGAAGTGACCTTAAAAGCCAAAGGGATATGGATGTGCTGCGCCAAAGGGTGCTTCCCGGGGCACGAAACATTTTCCATGTCTCTTCCCGTCACCAAGGAACCCATTGCCGATGCTACCGCGAAGGCCCATATTGCAAAGGCCGCCAGCGAAATGCCTTCGACAGAACACACGGTCAAGGCGACGCTTCTCAGTGAAATCGATGCCCGCTCGATCAAGATTCACTTTCAAAGTACCAATGCTCTGCCCGCCAAAAACCTGTATTTTTTCTCAAACGACCGACAGATCTCATCGGACAAACCGCAAAAATTTGAAACTCAAAAAAATGGTTCAATCATTCTGATCGTCCCTCGCTCCGAATTCTCGCCCAAAGGAGCAACCTCCATCGAAGGAGTCTTGAAAGCAGGCGAAGCGTACCTCGCTCTCAAGGCAACCTCAGCCAGCTAACAACTTGCAAGCCCACCGCTGCGCATAGGCTCTTACGTCTTCCTGCTCATGTCTTATCTCGATCTTCAAAGTGCCATCCATCGGCATTTTCTGCGTGATTGCACAACGGGAATGGGAGGGATGTGGTTGAACCAATCAACTTACCATGGATTCGGCTGCAGCAGCTCCCATGGTCATCAATCATGACCGCGCCGCGCCGCCGCGCTCCGCAACTCCCCCGATAAACCCCAAGGTGAAAAGGGTCATCTATCTCCACATGATCGGAGCTCCGTCTCAACTGGGGCTTTTTGACTACCAAGCAATCCTGAAGAAATACGACGACAAAGACTGCCCGCAAAGTGACCTGGAAGGCGAGCGCTTCGCACTCTTGACGAAACTATCAGCGCAATCGATCTTTCTCTGTCTGGATTCGTCTCTTTCTTCCAACATGATTTAGCTTTCAGCGCGAAGAGTGACCGAGCGACCGTGGGCATACAGCCCTTCCATTGCCGCAAAATGTTCAACCACTTTTTGCGATTTTTTTACGGCAGCCTGATCCATGCGCACAACACTCGCACGGCGCTGAAACTGGTCGGCTCGAAGCCCTGAGAATGATCTCCCCGATCCTTCGGTCGGCAAGGTGTGACTTGGGCCGGCGAGGAAGTCGCCCACCGCAACCGCCGAGTAGTTTCCGACATAGATCGCGCCAGCTGTTCTTACCTGATCGAGCCACTTGTCTTCATCTTTCGCGACCAAAATCAAGTGCTCGGGAGCCCAGTCATTCACGATCGCGATCGAATCCTTCATCGACTTGGTCCGCAAAATAAATCCCGCTCTCTTAAGAGCCTTTGTCGCAATTTCACGGCGAGGAGTCTCGGCCAGTTGCTCTTTCAACTCCACTTGGATGTCTTTAAAAAGCCTCTTCGAGTGGGTCACCACTCCAACCACCGAATCCGGCCCGTGTTCCGCTTGGGCGAGAAGATCGGCAGCGAGAAAGCGAGCGTTTCCGGTGGCATCAGAGGCAATCAAAACCTCACTTGGTCCGGGTAGAAGATCGATCGAGACAGCTCCCACCATCTGACGTTTCGCTTCAACGACGTAGCTATTCCCCGGTCCAAAAACCTTATCGACCGGCGCGATACTCTTGGTCCCCAACGAAAGCGCAGCAATGCCATGGGCTCCTCCTGCTTTGTAAATTTCGGTCGCTCCCGCAACGTCTAATGCATAGAGCAGGTCCAAATTTACGGAGCCATCCGGTCCCGGTGGTGTCGCCGCCACGATCTCGGGAACCCCTGCCGCCTGGGCAAAGCCAGCGGTCATCAAGGACGTCGATACCAGAGGCGCTTTTCCTCCCGGCACGTAGACCCCCACCCTATCGAATGGCACAAATCGCTCACCCACTTCAACTCCCTGGGGATTCATGGCAGTCCAATTCTTACGAAGACTTCTCTGGGCAAAAGAATGGATATTTTTCAAGGAAGCCGTAATCGCAGCCTTGGTTTCCTGACTCACCGAAGCGCGTGCCTGTTCCAACTCGGCTTCGCTGACTCTCAGGGTCTTTGGAGTGAGTTTTGCACCATCAAACTTCTCGGCAAAGGAAATGAGAGCTTTGTCTCCCCTCCTCGCGACCTCGGCTACGATTCCCGCCACCGCATCCGAAACGGCATCGCTCGGGATCGCCCGACGATACAGCTTCTTAACAAAGGCCGGATAGCCCTTGTCCTCGTAGGTGACAATTTTCATCTCCGCTATTTAATGCCAGATGGCGGGAAGAACAAGAGAATCGAACGGCCGAAGAAAACTATCCGTTCAACTTCTCCAGACTCTTGGCGAGAAACTTACCATCCTTACGGAAGAGCTTTCCATCAAAGTAGATTTCGCCACCTCCATAGTCCTTGCGCTGAATATTCACCATATCCCAGTGGACTGAAGAACGGTTGCCATTGTCCGCTTCCTCGTAGGCTTGTCCCGGAGTGAAGTGAAAACTCCCCGCGATCTTCTCATCAAACAAAATATCGCGCATGGGCTCGCGAATCACCGGATTGAAGCCCAGTGCAAACTCACCCACGAAACGAGCTCCGGCATCACTATCGAGGATCTTGTTGAGCTCTCTGGTCTTTCCTCCCGCCGCTTCGGCCTTGATGATTTTCCCTTTCTCAAAAATCAGTTTAATCCCATCGAATCCAATCCCGCGATAAATGGTAGGAGCGTTGTAAGTGATCACCCCTTCCACCGAGTCCTTAACCGGAGCAGTGAAGACCTCTCCATCGGGAATATTGTAATTCCCACCACAAGCAATCGCCGGAATATCCTTGATCGAGAACTTCAGATCAGTCCCTTTTCCCAAAAGGTGCACGTCATTGGCCTTCTCCATGAATCGGGCCAAGGCATTCATCGAAGGGACAAGGCTCTTGTAGTCAAGCAGGCAAACCTTGAAGTAAAAATCCTCAAACGCTTCGGTGCTCATTCCCGCCTGCTGGGCCATCGCCGGATGGGGCCAGCGAAGCACACACCACTTCGTCTTTTTCACCCGATGATCGAGCACCTTCCGAATGTGCTTCATCGCAACTCCCATCTCCTTCGCCGGAACATCGCTAGTTTCGGTAATATTGTGGGATCCCCGAATCGCAATATAGGCATCCATGTCCCTCATCTCGGCGAGGAGATGCTTGGCCGTCGCTTTATACTGTTCATCGCTCGCCTTCATCAAAAGCTCTCGACTGAGACGATTGGAGCCCAAACGAAGAAACGGCTCAGCCTTTCGGGATCTCACCTCACGGATCAAAGCAACCGCCATGTCCTCCGGGGTATCGACAAGATCCAAAAGGATCTTCTCGCCTTTTTTAAGAGAGGTTGAGTAACGGATGAGTTGTTTGGCCAGTTCGGTATACCTTGGGTCCATGGACCGAAGAAACCGTGTTGTCCTCAATTGGACAATCAGAAAAACTAAGCCTCACATAATTAGAGGCTCGAACAAACGAAACCGATCCTAGTTGTCGTCGCGCCACTGTTCATAGGTGCGCCCACCCGGAATCTCCGGATCATCAAGATGCGAATTCGCATCGAGCTTGCGGCCCAGTTCAGACTCATCAAATGCCCCACCACCGCCAACGTGGTTATTGGGTGCCTCACAAGATGTGAGAACAGTCACAAAGGCCAGCGCAAGGACAGTAAAGACGGCACGTTTCATTAAAGGAATTATGACTGTTAAGATCGCTCCGGCAAGTCCGGACTCCCCCTCTGAAGAAGAAAACGTCCTCTTCGTTTACTCCTCCTCCTCGATCATGCCAGAAGCCGCCTTGGAGAGGGCCCCTTCGAGCTCTTTTGGCAATCCGAATTCGGGGATCTCCTTCACAAAAAGGCTCCAGTCCTTTTTCATCCCACTTCCCAGGTATGCGTTCAACCGAGCTGCCACTGTCGAATCTGCGAGAGATTTCCCATCGGGATAAGTCTTGGTCAGCACATCGCGAACTTCGGAAAAGCGGGTCAGGTAATATTTCTGATGATAGTCTTCCGCATAGGTGAACTTGGCGACCGGCAGGATACTGGTCTGGACCCGGGCCACTTCCACTCCCTGTTTACTGGCCGCTTCAGCCCGAGACTTCTCAGCCGTTTTCTTCTGGGCTTCATCATGATAAAAGACCCCATTCATATATTGGCGGGAGGAATTGATCTGATCACATCGATGCGCAGACCAAAAAATGTCAAGCAGGTCGGTGTAACTCAATACTTCCGGATCGAAATCGATCGAAATCACTTCGGTATGGTTTCCCAGGCTATAGTAGGAAGGATTCTCCTTCTCACCACCGGCATATCCAACACGCGTACGTAAAACCCCTTTGAGACTTCCGAACTCGGAATCAGGGCCCCAAAATCATCCCAAACCAAAGGTCGCGGTTTGAAATTTCACCTTCGCCGTTTTCGCATCAAGCGGAAGCGTCATTGCCGACACCTTCCCGTCAGCCTTGGGGAGTTTTTCTCCGGGAGCAATTCCTGCCATAAGGGCTAAACCTGCTATCACTCCGCCAATGATCAATCGAAATTTCATAGAACTGCCCGTATGATGGCACAGAATTAAAATTATTCCAGTCTAAGTAAACCTTTCACTTTTTCCCTTTGCTTCCCGACAGAATCCACCAAACGCTGCTTCGGACGAATGATTGAGCCTCGCACAGTATCTGAATTTGCCGAACGGGTCCTCATGGGGACCTCACTTGAGGAAAAACTCACCCATGCTCCAAAGTCACTCGTCCTAGATCCGCCTAAAAGAGGAGGCTTCAAATCGCCCTCCCTCCCGGGGCGTCCCAACCACCTAAAACCAAGATCCAACGACGGGAAATCACCCTTTCCCAGCGAGGATCAAATCCAAAACGAAGAACAGCGCGGCATCCTTCTCCACTTTTTCGCCAACCACGAACTGCTCGCCGTCGAGCTCATGGCCCTTGCCCTGTTAAAATTCCCCGACGCGCCCGATGCCTTTCGCAAAGGCGTCCTGCGAACCCTTCAAGAAGAACAAGACCACACCCGCTGGTATCTTGAGCGGATGAAGTCCTGCGGCCTCACCTTCGGCGACTACCATCTCAGCCCCATGATTTGGTCGCACATTTCCTCTATGGAAAGCCCCCTCGACTACGTCTCTCGCCTCTCCCTCACTTTCGAACAAGCCAATCTCGACTACGCCAATCACTACTCAAAGGTCCTTTCCCAGGCCGGAGATCAAAAATCAGCCGATCTCCTCGCTAAAATCTACAAAGATGAGATCGCCCACGTGGGCTACGGCTTGAAATGGCTCCGTCGCTGGAAGGAAAACGCCCAAAGCGATTGGGACGCCTGGCACAAGCAGCTTCATTTCCCCCTCTCCCCCATCCGCGCCAAAGGCATGACTCCCTTCAATGAAGAAGGGCGTCGCAAAGCAGGCCTCGATGAAAATTTCATCTCATCCCTCAAACACTTCCAGGCCTCCCGGGGCCGCCACCCCGACCTCTACTGGTTCAATCCCGACGTCGAGCTCGCCGCCGCCTTCAAAAACTGGACGCCCCCGAAACGAATCGAGGAAGTCTCAGCCGATCTTGAATACGCTTTCGTGCTCGCCGCACCCACCAGCGACGATCTTGCCCTCGTCCGCAAAATCCCCCGCAACGAACACCGCGAGTATCTCGAACAACACAACCTCACCTTCCCTGAACTTGCGCTCCTCTCCGAATTGGAAACCATCCAAAATCAACGGAAGATCCGAGATGAACACCCCTGGGGAAAACCGAAGCCTGAACTCCTTTCAAAGCAACTCGGCCTCAAACTCAGATCCATATTGGATCCCGATCCCATCCCTTCAGCAATCTGTCGAAACGAGCCCGAAATCCGTCGCTTCATCGAAAGCCATCCTCTTAAGAATTGGATCGCCAAGCCCCTTCTTAACTCGGCAGGTCGTGGGATTCTTAAAATTTCTAAGGGGTCCGGAAACTATATCCCCCCCATCAAGGGGAGCTATCTCATCGAACCCTGGCTCACCAAAGCCCACGAGTTTTCCCTCCTCTATCATTTCAGCGCTCCCGAACAGGGCGGCTTCCGCTTCCTTGGCCTATGTCATCAAGAGGTCAGCAAAAGCGGTCAATGGCTCTCCTCCACCTCCGCCCCAAAGCCCGCCAGCGGCCTCCCCCCGGAACACGCCCGCCTCATCTCCAACCAAGTCCTCCCGGAAGCAAAAAAAGAGATCCTCCAAGCCCTCTCCCGGCTCTTCGAAGAACACCAATACCACGGCCCCGTCTGTATCGACTCCTTCCTCCACTACACATCCGAAGGCCTCCAATGGCATCGCATCAGCGAAATCAACGCCCGCTGGTCCATGGGCCGCCTCGCCCATCAGCTTCGCCTCAAACTCTCCCCAAACCGTTCCCTCACTCTCACCACGTCCACCTCGGAAGCCGCCATTCAGCCTTCTAAAAACACCATCCTCCTTGGCGATCCCGCCACCGCCAAAACCCGCATTCCCATTGCCATCATCCAGAAGAAATAAACCTCAAATTTCACCCTTCACTCTTTCCCCCTCACCATTCACTCTCCTTCCATGATCCGACTCTCACAAGCCGTTAGCATCAATCCATATTTTAAAGTTCAGCCTGGGAAAATCAACAACTTCAAAGAAACCATGAAGGAATTCGTCGCCCGAACCAGCACTGAGGACACCTGTCTCTACTATGACTTTTCCATCTGTGGAGACCAAGTCTTCTGCCGCGAAGCCTACGTCGGAGCCGCCGGAGTTCTCCGCCACCTCGAAAACGTTGGATCTTGCATCGAAGAAGCCCTCACCTTTTCCGAACTCTACCGCCTTGAAATCCACGGCCCCGCCGCCGAACTCGATCAACTCCGCGAACCTCTCGCGGAACTCAACCCCGAATTCTACGAGCACGTCACGGGCGTTGCGAAGTAAGCAATCCGAACCTATCGTTTTCACATGCCAACGAAGAAGGAAATCCAGGACCTCTACTTCATGGACGCGCGCTTCAAGCTTCTTGAAATCGCGTCCTTCCTCGACCGAGTGGACCGCCACGAAGGCGAGGCCGACTTTCGTCACCCCGCCTTTATGAAGGCACTCGAAGCGATGCAAAATCCCGCCGCCGGAACAACTCGCGCCCAAGCCGTGCATCTCGCCTTCTCCGATCACTCCACCGAACCCGCCGAATCTGCAGGAATCCAGTTCGCCTTCGGAGCTCACAACGAGGAGGAAAAATCGTGAAATACATCGAGCCACATGCCCACATGGTCAGCCGAACCACGGCCGACTATCAAACCATCGCCCAAGTTGGTTGCGAGGCTCTTTGCGAACCTGCTTTCTGGGCCGGTTTCGACCGCGCGTCTGCCCAGGGGTTCTATGACTACTACCGTCAGCTCACCGAATACGAACCAGCCCGTGCTGCAAAATTTGGCATCAAGCATTTTTGCTGGCTCTGCATCAATCCCAAGGAAGCCGAGGACCCCGTCTTCGCCCGCGAAGTGATGGCCCTCATCCCTGACTTCATCGACAAGCCCAACGTCCTCGGCATCGGTGAAATCGGCCTCAACAAGAACACCAAAAACGAGCTCGCCATCTTCGAGGAACACATCGAACTTGCTAAAAAATTCGACCTCCCCATCCTCATCCACACCCCTCACCTCGAGGACAAACTAAAGGGAACCCGCCTCATCCTCGACGCCCTGAACAACGCTAACGTTGATCGCAACCGCGTCATCATCGACCACGTCGAGGAACACACCGCTCCTCTCGTCCTTGATCAGGGCTACTGGGCCGGCATGACTCTTTACCCCGAATCCAAATGCTCGCCCGCCCGTGCCATCGATATTCTTGAAACTTTCGGAATGGAAAATATTTGGATGAATTCCGCCTGCGACTGGGGCATCTCTGATCCCCTCGCCGTCATCAAGTGCGCCCTGGAAATGAAGAAGCGCCATTACTCCGCCGAAGTGGTTGAGAAAGTCATCTTTGATAACCCGAAGACCTTCCTCTCCCAGTGCCCTAATTTCTCGCTCTAGCCCGGATTGCCCGGCACCGTTTGCGCACCTCCTCACCGAGGTGACCTCGCCACCTCGCAAAACAGGCCCAGCTTCCGGCTTCGAGGAAAAGAGAGAGAAAAGCGATGTGGATAAATGAGAGGGAAGCCAATCTCCATTGGAAATCCGCAGTCCATGATCTCATCGAGGGCTTCCGAATCGTCTACAAAGCCGGCCTAATCACCATTCAAATTAGATTTGACTAATCACAGCATTCCTAACCACCAAACTGGGATTCAGAATGCCGTCTCTGGACTTTCTTTCACCATCCTGACCCAGAAAAATTATTATTAATCATTTTCACAATCTTGATCTCTTCCACAAAAGCGGAGTCGCTCTTACCCCATTCCCGAGACTTCCCAAGTCTATCGCGTCGTCGCCATTGAGCGACCACCAGTCAATTAAAGACCTCCCACGCCCTTCCTCTCCTCATTTTCTTTCCCACTTGCGACTCCGACGAGTCCCGCTATGTAGCCAGCGTGAAGTTTAACAACCACCACCTCGCCTACTGCACCAATATTCA
>TARA_B110000037_G_scaffold29030_1_pt1 | contig 24271 bp, 20 predicted proteins | sample TARA_B110000037 | Tara Oceans TARA_B110000037 (sample SAMEA4397196) | marine metagenome | biome: Polar Biome; feature: [MIX] marine epipelagic wind mixed layer (ENVO:01000061); material: water (ENVO:00002006), including particulate matter (ENVO:01000060) such as... | depth 10-100 m
TTTTTAAAATCTGTCATTTTATGAATAAACTTTTTATTATTCTGATAGTTTTTATTTTTCTTAAACTGTATATAACTTCCGTTTGAATGAATACTAAACGTTTGAGTGCTGTAAATGACTAAACGGTAATAAGGTATTATCCATGAATAACGGTCTAGCCTATTGGTAAAATGTATGATAATTCCTTTAGGTCTTAATTCAATATTTGCATAATTGATAGCCACTGATTGCATATTCTTAGGCTGTAATTTAGCACTTAATTCTGCGATCATAAACCTACTAGAACCAATACCTCCCATTTTTATTTTTTTAAAAAAAGAGTATGCTTTGCCTACGATCTCGATGCTCTCTTTTGTATAATCTTTGTTTGTATAACTTGTGTTAAATATCATTTTTATCTTTTTTAATTATGTAAGGATTCTAAATAGAGTTCTCCATTCTTTAGATGCTTTTGCTGTTTTTCTAAAGGCATTTTATCATACATTCGCACTAACATTCCCAATCGAGGATTTGATAAAAAGAAAGTGCGATGGGTGTGCATAAATCTCCAAAAGAGACCATCCCAAATGGCCTGCCATGCTCCTTTTTCATAGTTACTCATTTTCATTAAATAATTACTTCCACTTATGTAAGGTTTGGTAGCCATTAATCCACCATCGGCAAATTGACTCATACCGTAAATATTGGTGACCATCACCCAATCATAAGCGTCTATAAAAAGTTCCATAAACCACCGATACACTTCGTCTGGATCAAACTCACAGAGCATCATAAAATTACCCAATACCATTAAACGTTCTATATGATGGCAATAGCCTGTTTGCAGTACTTTTCTAATCGTTTGGTCTATGGGTAGAATGCCGGTCGTACCGTCATAAAATGAAGTAGGTATTTTCTTCTTAAATTTCCAGAAATTAGTAGTCCGTTCTTCGCTTCCTCTAGATTCATAAACACCTCTTATAAACTCTCGCCATCCTACGATTTGGCGCACAAAACCTTCGGTAGAATTAATAGGTACATTGTTTTCTTCTGCATAAAGCAAACAAGCCTCAATAATTTCTTTAGGTGTTATTAAACCCACATTAAGCATCGGTGTTAATACACTATGATTTAGTATTGAGTTTTCTGCAACAATAGCATCTTCATATGTGCCAAATTCCATAAAGCGCTGTTCAAAAAATTGATGAAGCCATGCTTTTGTCGTTTTAAAACTGGTCGCATATAATGAATGCTCTGTAAGGCTTCCTAAATGAGTTGAAAAGTGTGTTTCGACATAGTGTTTGGCTTCTTTATAATAGCAATCTGCATCTGGAAACTGAATAGATGGCGGTATTTTTTTAGCGGGATATTTCTTTCGATTTTCAGTATCAAATGTCCACTTGCCACCTGTTGGTTTGCCGTCAGAATCCATTAAAATAGTACGCTTTTTACGCTGCTCTGTATAAAAAGTGGTTTGATGGTATTTCTTTTTATCACTTCTAAAAAAAAGAACGAGGTCTTCTTTAGAATTTAAAAATAAAGGAGACGTATGTTGCGTGGCTGTTATTCCACTTTCTAAAAAGCCTTTATCTAACCTTTTTTGAAGCCAATTATCTGTTGGATCTATATAGTTAATATGCGCAACACCTTGTTGTTTCAATTTAGGAATGAGCAGCCTAATATCAGAAATAGTTTCTGTAGCTTCTACATAGTGTACTTCGAGGTTTTTATCTTTCCGAAGAAAATCTGCATAGCGTTTCATGGTTGCTCTATGAAATGCTATTTTTTGCTTGTGGAATGGATACTGCTTAAAGAACAAGTATTCCTCTACTAAATAGAAAGTAGCATCCTTCTCAAAAAGTGGAGACTCTTGGAATAATTGATGTGGAAATAGTATGCTAATTTGTTTCATTTATTTCTTCTACAGCGTTCGCTACAATATTTAACTTCATCCCAACTCTTTTCCCATTTTTTACGCCACGTAAACGGACGCGCACAAACGAGACATATTTTTTGAGGGAGGTCTTGTTTTTTCATCCTTAAAATTCGGGTACTTCATTCACTCTCACATACGGAAAACTCCCTATTTTATGTAATGAATAGTAACTGTTTAAACCTGAAATACCAACACTATTTGTAGCCTCTAAATCAATATCATCGGCTATTCCTAATGTATCAGGCAATATGAGGTGTTCTATTTCGCCTATGATTAAAACAGTCCGATTAATTTTAATATCAATCGCTTCTACAAAACGCAATCCTATTTTAAAGGTACTTTCTTTTACAAAAGGAGCTATAAAATCGCTGACGTATTCTTCAGAAAGATTACAGCGTTCAAATTCTGAAACGTCAGCATGAAATTTTGCAGACGTGTAATGCGCCTTTTTTATGAATTCTGGATGAATATGATTAATGGTGTAACAACCATTTTCTATAATATTATGGTAAGTATGCCCTGCATCTATTGTTCTAGGTCTAGATATAAAACCTAAAAGTGGAGGATTACTACCTAAATGTACTACAGAACTAAAAACCGCCAGATTGGTATTATTTTCTTTGTTTATGGTACCTATAAGGTTTGCAGGTTTGATTCCTGTAACTGAATTAATAATTTTTAACCGTGTAATACGGTCTAATTTTCCGATGTCTTCTTTAGTGTATATCATTGTGTGTTCTATTTACGTGCGTGTTTAGTAAGCGTTGTTTCTCTTTTTGTACGGCTGGATGCTTTTTATGTCCCCAAATCTTATCTCTTGCGATTCGTGCACTTTCTTGCAAATTTACAATGGGTACTGGATAATCTTCACCAATGAGAACTCCACAAAAGGTTTGCTCCATTGCAGTCATTTTCCAAGGTTCGTGAATATGATTTGTTGGTATATTCGTTAATTCTGGAATCCATTTTTTTATAAATATACCTTCAGGGTCGTGCTCTTGTGAATTCTTCACAGGATTGTATAAACGTACCGTATTAATACCTGTAGTGCCAGCTTGCATTTGAAACTGCGGATAATGAATGCCCGGTTCATAGTCTAAAAATTGTCTTGCCAAGTGGTAGGTTCCATCGCGCCAATCTTGATCTAGGTTTAGTGTTAAAAACGAGACGACCATTGCGCGCATTCTAAAATTAATCCAGCCCGTTTGTTCAACGGCACGCATACAAGCGTCTATTAAAGGATATCCTGTTGTACCGGTTTTCCAAGCTTTAATAAAATTTTCATTTTTTGTATGTAACAGTAGTTCGTAACCCCTGTTAATACAATCAGTTTCATAACTACATTCCACTTCAAATTTTTGAATAAAATGACAATGCCAATGCAATCGGGTAAGCATTGCAGAAAAAGCCCTCGTATTTTTTGTTCCGTTAGGGTGTGTGCCAATAAATTGAAATGCTTGCTTAATGCTCATATTCCCCCATGCTAAATAAGGCGATAGTCTGCTGCATCCCATTCTGCTTTCGGTAGGTTTTGAGATGTGTTTTTGATAGTTAAAGCCTCTTTGGTTCGTAAATGATTTTAAATAGCGCCAGGCACTTTGCTCTCCAGCTGGCTGATATTGTTTCGGATATTCTTTTAATCGCCCTTCTATTTTTTTAGGGAATGAAAAGGGATGATCAAGTGGCGCTGTCTTTGAAACGGTAAACTTGTTTTGGATTACTGGCGAATGCATTGCAACGTGCCATTGTTTGTTCCAAGCATCTCTGTTTTTAATTCCTCTTAGAATCCCATCTCTCTGTGATTCTTGCCATTTAATATGCTGCTGTTTACAAAAGGAACGTACTTTTTTATCACGTTGCCAAGTTTTTTGGGTTCCGCTTTCCCGATAACTAAAAAGGCCTCTTATATCAAAGGATTCTTTTAAGTATTCAAAAACATCCATAGCTTCTCCATAAAAAACAGCAACACTCCTATTAAACGGCGCTAATGTCTTATTTAAGGCGATTATAGAATGATGTATAAACTGTAAATGCCTTGGACTGGTATCTGGATATTCAATAAGTGACGGCTCAAACAAGTAAATAATGCGATATGGAATACCAACTTGCTCTGCCTTGAGCAGCGGTTCGTGGTCTTGTGAGCGGATGTCACGTTTTAACCAAACAATATTTATGGCTTGATTTTTCAATAGGTAAGCTCTTTTTTACATTTTTTCCAAAAAGCAAAGAAAGAAGGATAATAGCCCTTCACAGTAAACATCCAATCTCTAGGTTCTTCAATACCTTCGTAATGCTTGTTTAACGGATGTTCTTTATAATAGATTTTTTTGAAGTTATATTCTGTAATAAGATCATTAAATTCTCCTACATAGATTTGAACATTACCTATGTTTTCTTCGGAAAATTTAATAATAAAATCAATCGTCTTTTGCGATACGGGATAGTACTCAAAATGCGAAGGTTCTAATAATAGAATTCTATTGGCTAAAACATCTTTTTTCCAAAGCGGATCGAGATTGTAAAAATTATAAATACAGGTATGAAGTGTCTCTTCAATTAAGAGTACTTTTTTTTTTGGCAAAGGTGTTTTTAATTCTAATTGCAGTGTGCTTTTTAAAATTTCTGGAATTTCTAATGAATTAAAAGCGTCGTAGGGCACATCTAAAAAAGTCCCTTTTTGTTGAGTGAAGCAGTATTTATTGATATTGTCTTGATTGGCAACATATTTCTTATTCGCATTTGCTCCAGCAACCCATTGCCAGCTTAAGGCATTGCTAGCCCAATCTGCATCGAGTAAATGGTAATACATCCATTTTGCAGGAACGATCCAATGACTCTGACCAATATTACAGGCTATGGCTGCAATATACATTCTTAAATGATTGTGTAAATAACCTGTTTTATAAAATTCTTGAATGGCCTTGTCTATAGCGTTAATACCCGTTTTGGCTACTACAATTGCTTTTGAAATCGAAGTATTTGAAACAGGATTTTGGACGTGTTTTAAATCTAGATTAATAGCCTTCCCTTTTGTAATCCATACTTGTTGCCAGTAATCTCTCCACGCTAATTCTTGAATAAATTTTTCAATGTGAGCAGGTTTATACCCCCGATTTAAAATTTCAGAAAGTATAAATTTTGTAGAAATGATACCTCTAGAAATATAAGGTGATACATACGTAACTGAGCCATTTATATAGTTGCGTGTTGAACCATACTTAACAGGATCGATGCTAGCAACACACTTGATTATTTCGGGATAAGATGTTGGGAATATAGAATCTTGGTGTTCTAATAATTCCATTTATCGTTTGCTTATTTTATTTCCTGAGATTGCTTTTTGACGAGAGCATTTAAAACGTGTAATATCTGAATTGCGTTTCTTTAAATGTTTTTTGCTTACACCACTATTAACCCGTTTACGCCAACGCTTAAAACTAGACTCCTTAAGGTCGCGGCGCATTACCTTAATGACTTCCTTTTCGGGCAAGCCAAATTGAAAGAGAATTGCTTCAAAAGGTGTACGGTCTTCCCAAGCCATTTCTATAATACGGTCTAGTTCTCTTTCTGTAAATTGTTTTATGTCTTCTGCCATACTCTAACTAGATTTTTTCCCAAATTTGGTTTGTATTTAAATAAAAACTACCTAAAGAATTAAAGTTGCATTGCTCCGGTGCTATTATGGAAAGAAATGATTCTCCGTTTTCTCTTTTATATAAATGATATACCTCTCCAATGATAGGTTCAAAAGTAAATTTTGCACTAAAAATGAGTTTGTTATATTCAAACTCTTGAATCATTTTTTCATATTCAGCTTTTAGCTCTACATATTTTGCTTCTAGCCTATGGTTTATTTTGTTGATGCTCCTGTTTTTCCAAGCAATTGTATCTGTAGTTGTAATTACTGGAGCGCCCACAGATGTTGCATAGGGTCTAAGTGCCGCATCATATTTTTTAGTTTCTCGATTAAAAACTACATTATCTGGTTTTTTATCTTCTATCATTTTTATCAAAACCTATTAACTCAACTTTTCAAGTTGTTTCATTACTTCTTCAGCCTCAAAAATTTTCTGATCACTCAATTTTCTATTGGTTGCAGATAAGGTGTGAGCTTGTTTCAAAAGCTTTTTATATTGCACTTGTAACTTTTCTTTCTCTGACTTTTTTTTAAATAATCCAAACATATTTTTTGTGTTTTCTAGAGATAGGATGCTATCAATTATTCCATAAAGATACAAAATGTTTAATTATTACTGCAATAATGTTAAACAAAAGTATTTGCAAATATTTATTACATTTCACTAAGTTCCTGTCTTTACTTTATAAAAAGCGTATTTATTCAAATGGTTAATCATGCTTTAGAGGAGTTCATACATCTCCTTCGTACATGTCATTGTCATTGGAGAAGAAACTGTAGCGTGCCAAAGTACCAGTTGACCGATTCTCTAAATTAGTATACTGGACTAATTCTTAACGTTCTTTCCTACTTTTACCAAAGCTCACGGTACTTGGGTCGTTAAAGGTTTTTATTCATCGCTTAATTTTAATATTATGTATAATTCTTCAAGATTTTTTAAACACTCGATGCTTAAGGAACTTCACGTTTAATAATTTATGACTATAATGTAGTATTATGTAAAATATCCCAGAAGCATTGTATTCCATTAGAATAATTGAAAATGGGATCAATAAACTAACCCACGGTAGAACCATCAAGGTATCAAGAGGGAAAACATATTTTTTGTTTTATGAAAACCATCCGTTTTCAAATTTTCCTTTTTAACCACAATATAGAGCCTCGAGGAATTCATTAGATTAAATGTAAGGTATGAGTCAATTTTCATAAATTATTAATCAAGATAAACCCATTTTAGTAGATTTTTTTTGAAACAATAAGACCTTTTTGTTGTCAATTCCCTTTTATACGTATCCAAAGATCTTTTAAAAGTTGCTTAGCATCCTCAGGACTCTTAACCGTTTCTACAAAGGTTACCTTTCCTAAATCATCCACTTTAATCTCATATCTAAATACAAAGTTTTGGGCGTTTGGTTGTAAACTTAACAATCCGAATCGTAAATCATTATAATACAAACGATCCTCTTTTTTTGCAATGCTATACCAGCCCTTAGAAACGCGAATCATTTGTTGCACGTTTTCTTTATGAATTAAATCTCCTAAAAGTGCATGATTTTTTGGATAGGCTTCAAATTGAATCGGGTTTTTATCAAAAAAGGAATAATAACCAATTAAATATTGCTCTTTTGTAGAGACATTTGCAGACCATAATACGGTATTAAAAGGCGACGGTTTTGTTTCAAGTTCCACATAATCAATGTGCTGTTTTTTTAGTGCAATTTCAAATTGATTATATGCCATTCCTTTTAGTGCAAAGGTTACGACTAAGTAACTGCTGCTTAAAATTAGCCCTATATTATTATAAAATCGTCTTTTTGGTGCAGTCCGTTTTTGAAATAAAGCTACTAGTAAAAACGTTAAAAATGGCAATGTATAAAGCGGGTCTATAACAAAAATAGTTCTAAAAGCAAGCCTGGAATCTAACGGCCAAAACAATTGTGTTCCCCAAGTGGTATGCGCATCTAAAATTGGATGTGTTACCAAACACCAAAAAAACAACCAAGTCCAATTTTTAAAACTTTTATACTTTTCGTACTTAGAAATAAACCAACCAAAGATAGGTGCAAAAAGGATAGAGAAAAAAATAGAGTGCGTAAAGCCTCTATGAATTTCTAATGCTGAAACTGTATCTGTGAAATAAGAAGAGATAATATCTAAATCAGGAATAGTTCCTGCAATAGCGCCATAAAGCATGGCTTTATTGCCAACTTTTCTTCCAAGCACAGCTTCTCCAACTGCAGCACCTAAAATAATTTGAGTTAATGAATCCATTTTTTAAAATATGCTATGTGTTTCGATGCAAACTACGTTATTTATTCGCAATTTTAAAAGCGAAATATTTAAATTAAGGTTTAAACTTTTCTTGGATTACAAAAAAAACGAATTAAAAGTTTGTTATCAATCAATTTACATACTTTTAACGAGCAGTATAACTTAGAATACTTTTTAAAAATGATAAAAAAGTTTCTATTTGGAGGCTCTTTTATTTTCTGTTTTTTTGTTACAAATAGGAATTATAGTATCTTATATTTTAGAATTACTAAAAATTATTAACAATGCTTTTAAACGAAAATTTTTGGGAGCATAAATCCAGCGCGCATTAAACAGGCTGGGATTTAGGTCAAATTTCTCTGCCTTTTAGATCAATAAATAAAAAAGTTAAAAGTATTAATTCCTAGAAGAGGAAATTCGTGCAAGGCAGCGTACCTTTTTTAAAAAAAAGAGTTAAAAATATTTTGTAGTTGATATATCAAAAGTTCCCCGTCAAAATTTATAAGGGCAGTTCTTTATTTTCCTTTAGAACAATTAATTCACGGTATTTTTTTTGATCTAGAGAGTCATTTTAATTTAATTTTAGAGCAAACATTTTTTTTGTATGATAGATCCTATTTTACGAACAAAATATGCCTTAAAAGTGAAAGAATTACTTCATAAAAATGGAAAATTAGCAGGATTGCTTTTTGAGGCTAAATTAAATGATAAGCATTCACCTCTTGGAGGTTCAAAAAAAGAATATCTCACCTACTTTACTCCTCATTTTGATCTTCATACAATGGAAAGTCCTAATAAGTCTATTCAAAATTGAGAAGGAATGAAACTTTTTTAATCGTTCGACAAAAAAATTTATAAATGTAATTTTACGTGTAGATTAAAACAAAATATTAATACATAACGTAGTCTTTTTTAGTTACAAAAAAAATAGTCTAACGAGAATAATTCTGAGACCATTTTTTTAAATATTTTAGGGTTGGTAAAATTAAATTCTTAAATCAAAGTTATATCCTTTAAGGGTTTAATACCTTATCCATCATGGTTAGCAAGCTCTTAGTTTCATCAGGAGTATCTTGAGCTATCTCCCAAATCATTGCTCCCAGATAGTCATTATTATTGGCTATTATTACTACTTTGTCTTTAATGGTTTGCACCCCTGTATAATATATAGTTCCAATGTTATCACTAAGATGAGCAGCAGTATTACTAGCCAAAATATCTCTATACGCTCTGTTAATTACGGTATTATCATTAATGTTAGAAGGCTCAGTAAAATCTTTTCCATAAAAGGATACGCCTAAAACTGTTTTGTTTTTAGGAAGGCCTCTAATATTCCCCCAATAATCCAATGCTTGATTTGCGTTTGAAAGTGAAGCATGATTTGCTGGCGCTGATGACCACCCACCTTCAAAGTCATATGCCATGATATTAACCCAATCTACATAGTCAAACATTTCTGTAGTATAGTGTTTTCCGCCCCAAGCAGTTGGAAATACATCCATACTTATTTTAATATTATGTCTCGCTAGTGCATTTTTAAGATCTTTTAATAAATAAAAAAGTCCACGGGTCTCATCCGCGTCAAAAGTTCCTAAGTTAGTCCAGCCTTCCCAGTCTATATCAATTCCATCATAATTGTTTAAATAAGCATATTCTTCAACGTGTTCAACAAATTTCTTTCGGAGCGTTTCATTTGCAGACAAAGAAATAAATCCCTCAGAACCAGTACCACCTCCAATAGAAAAAAAGGCTTTAACTCCGTTAGCATGCGCAGTGGAAACAAAATAGGAAGTATTAGAAAGATCTTCAACATTCAAATTTCCATCATTCTCAGGAATCGCAAACGAATAATTTACATGAGTTAGATTATTCCACTTAATATCTGCAATGGGCAACAATGAAGTCTTCCAAGAAGGATAAAACCCAACAACAATTTTATTAGAGCTTTTTGCACTGTATGCTTTGCGTACTTCTGATGTTACTTCTGCAGTATATAAGCTAGTAACCAAATTTCCTTGTAAAGTTCCAGCATTTGCTATCGGAGTTATTTCTACCAATAAATATCTTGCAATATCAGCGACTCTTGGTGTATACGTTGCACTGGTTGCTTCATTGATTTTTATTTTATTCGTTCCTTCTATATCATCAGCTCTATACCATTGCATTTTGGATTCTCCTTCAATATTATTTTCAGTATCTGCATAAGCGTATGATACAGTCATTGCCTCTCCGTATTTGGAATTTCCTAAAATACTAATATTAGAAGCAGTTGGAGCAGAATTTCCAAGTTCTTCTGCATCATCATCACTACAACTAACTATGAGAAAAAGGGTGCTTAGTATAATTAAATTTCTCATTAGTGCTTCCATAGTTTTAATTTTTGTTAATATTAAAACTATTTTCATTTTTAAATAAGGATTAATTAACTATTCTATAGTGCAATATAAGTAAATATTTAAAAAAAAATCTAAAAACCCGAGACTAATAGACTTACAAATATTATGTATCCAAAAGTTGATTTTGATGATATAAGTAATCATAAAAAATAGCCATTACATACGGATTATGCTGCTTCATAAGTCTACGCATAAAAAGTGTTCCATTAAAATTGTAGAAAAAACTTTTGATACTATTTTTTTTAAGAAATTACAGTAAAGTAAATTTTTCAGTATCTTCATCATATGGATTAATTTTTAATTGAGGAATCTTATCTGAACTAAACACTTCACCCATCATGGCGGTTCCTATGCTGAAATCAATTCTAAAGTTTTAATCATCAGAAGTATAAAACCGGCTAGAACGCAGCCCTTCTAATATAGATGCTTGATTTAAGGTATCTGTCAATAGAACCAAACGCCTTTCAGTGCTCTTTCCAAAGTTTGAATAATGAGAATCATGATCCATTTCAGGTGCAACAAGATATCCTTGTGTTAATAGGTCTTTATACCGCTCATTATAAGTTCCAGAGACTTTAGCAGAATAATCTATTCGCTACGCGCTGTCTCCCAAGGCAGGCCTGTTTTATAGGCTAAGTCTATAATAACCGAATCATTTTTTTTATTACATGAATTCGTAAACAATACATTACAATCCTTTCTTATCAGGGTGTGCTATATAAGCGAATGAAGTTGGTCTGTACATTAGAAGTTCAAACAGTTCGTTATAATCAGTTTTGGGATTAAGAAAATCATACAATACATCCTCCCAACCAATAAGATAATCAAACTCATAAATGATCACATGACCGCCTGTACTCATCGTTCCCCATTACATCCCATAAAGAGCCATAAAACTAAAACCTGTAGCCTGTTTTGCCATTTTTAGCCCCTATTAAATTGTTTTTTCCTCCATATGCGCAGCACCATGATTGTGCTCAGAAAACCCCATAAAATAAAAGTTTTCTGACGATTCCGCCAACTCAAAAGAACATGCCAGATCATTGCAAATACTCTGTCCCTAGTCCTTATTCCCTTCAGAATAACCTGAATGCGCGCATAGTACCGAAGTAATGATGATACTTTTGAGAGTGCCCAATAAGTTACGTACAGTATATGCATACTGTTAAAAATAAATGTTTCATAGCGATTGAAATTTTATATACTTTAAAAAGAGTAAATATTCATAAGGTTACTAAAAATAATCATTATTCCGACGAAGACGAAGGAATCTGTCAAAGATAAGTTTCAATCTTGAGCATCCTTTTTTAGAACGACCCATTGCTCAACCCTGCGCTAATACAAATGTTTAGCAATCGAGCTCCTTTTAGGTTCCGTAGAATTTAAGTTTCAACATAATATAAGCGTCACTAAGAGAACATAACATTACTCAACCAGATTCCGATATGGGCGGAAAACTAAATCTTATGTATACGCGTTTTTACTTTAGTGGAAAAAGAATAATTAATAAGAATAACCAGTCTTTATTTTTGGATCCCTAAACGGATTTAAAAGGTTTGTCAAGAAAACGGAGAAGCACATCATACATATCAAAGCAAATAAAAATAGAGGGCAAATAAAGGTAAGAGAATAATAATTACACGAACAATACATCCGAATATAGATTCCTGTAAGGGCAGAAATAACAAATAAAAATATGCCTATTAAAGAGGCTGCTTTCGGAAACTAGACTCTTCTTTCCAATTAAAGAGCTAGTTTTATTTTATGCACCACCTGTATAAATAAAAGGAACAATAATATTTTATTTAGCTTTGACGTATTTATTAGATTTTTCTCGGCACCAGTGCACTTATAAAAATCAACTCATAAATGCAACCGTCAGAAAAACGGGGAGTAGTATAGTTATGTAAACCAGAGGATTATGGTATCTTTTATATGAGTGGTTTAACCTGTGTATAAAGCAATTGTGTTCGTATGTACTTTTAACATTTAAATTCTATAAATCTTTGTTAAAAAAAAGAATGAACGTTCATTTTTATCTATATTTGTACCAGAATTTAAAACATTATGGTGAAACTTCAAAAAAGTGTCGACAAGCGCAACGCGCTTATAAAAGCAACTATTGAATTAGTAAATAATAATGGTTTCCATGCCACACCTATGAGTAAAATCGCAAAAATGGCACATGTGTCTCCTGCTACTATTTATTTGTATTTTGAAAATAAGCAAGACCTGGTAAACAAAACCTATATAGATGTAAAAACAGCATACACCAATTATGCCTTTGCGAATTACAACGAAGATATGTCTGTTAAAGAAGGCTTTGAATTTATTTGGAAACGGATTGCAGATTTTAAACTAAACGAATGTGAACACGCCATGTTTTTAGCACAATGTGATAATTCACCTATGATTGATGAACAAAGTAGAAAAGAAGGGATTAAGCATTTACAACCACTACTCGACCTTTGGGAACGTGGTAAAAAGGAAGGCGTTATTAAACCAATGTCTGATTATCTGTTGTATGCGTACGCCATCAATCCATTATCGTTTTTAATGATGTCCGAAAAACGAGGTGCCATTAAGTTAGATCAATCACAAATAGAAAACGCCTATCAAGCGGCTTGGAGTAGCATAAAAATAGCACCTATTTAACCAGAACATATTATGAAAAAAACAGCCATTATACTGGGTGCTTCAGGATTAACAGGACATCTACTACTTCAAAAATTAATTGATGATGATAGATATGACCATATTAAATTATTTTCACGCTCTAAAATAGAAGGTTTACCGAGTAAAGTCACACAGTTTATAGGTGATCTTTTAAAATTAGAACAATTTAAAGCAGTTTTTAGAGCCGACGAAGTATACTGTTGTATTGGAACAACTACAAAAAAACACCAGATAAAATACTTTACAAAGAGATAGATTATGGAATTCCCGTAACCGCTGCAAAGCTTTCAAAAGAAAGCAATATCGCTACCTTTTTGGTGATCTCAGCAATAGGAGCTAATAAAAATAGTACGGTTTTTTATAATAGAACAAAAGGTGAAATGGAATATGATGTGATCCAACAAAATGTAACAAATACCTTTATTTTAAGACCTTCTTTAATTGGTGGAGAGCGAAATGAACATAGACTCTTAGAAAAAATAGGATTGGTGATTTTTAAAGTCATTGAACCCCTATTCATCTGGAAATTAAATAAATACAAAACAATAAAGGCAGAAACTATAGCACAAGCCATGATATACTTGGCAAATACAACAAGTCAATCCGAAGTAATTATAACCTCGGAGCACATACATATAGTAGGAAACGATACTTAAAAACATTGCAATGATGACACAAACCATTTTATTAAAAAATAGACCTGAAGGAATACCTTCAATGTCTAATTTCGAATTTATAACAGAAACATCTGATGAAACTATTAATCATGGTGAACTACTTTTAGAAACCACGTACGTTTCTGTAGATCCGTATTTAAGAGGACGAATGAACGAAGCAAAATCTTACATTCCACCTTTTGAACTGAACAAACCCATACAATCTGGCGTAATTGCTAAAGTTCTCGCATCTAAAAATGAGAATTTTACTGTAGGTGATTATGTAGCTGGAATGTTAGCTTGGAAAACAAAACAAATCTCTAATGGCGAAGGGCTTTTAAAAGTGGACAGTTCTAAAGCACCATTAAGTGCCTATTTAGGAGTTTTGGGAATGACAGGTTTAACAGCCTACTTAGGACTTATCCAAATAGGGAAACCAAAATCTGGAGAAACATTAGTGGTTTCTGGGGCGGCTGGAGCAGTTGGAAGTGTTGTTGGTCAAATAGGAAAAATTCTAGGATTACGAGTTATTGGAATTGCTGGTACAGATGAAAAGATTGACCTGCTAAAAACCAAATTTGGTTTTGATACTGGTATTAATTACAACACTACTGAGAATATGAAAGTTGCCATTGCGGAAGCGGCACCGAATGGAGTAGATATCTATTTTGACAATGTTGGCGGCCCCATATCTGATGCAGTACTATTCAATATTAACCGTTTTGCGAGACTCGTTATTTGTGGAGCAATTTCCGTTTATAACAATACAAAATTACCAAAAAGCCTTAGTGTGCAACCGTTTCTTGTGAGAAACAGTGCGTTAATGCAAGGCTTTATTGTGTCTAATTATACAGAAAAATTTCCAGAAGCTATGAAACAGTTGTCAGATTGGATCGCTGCAGATAAACTAAACTATTCAGAAACCATTGTCAATGGTTTTGAAAATATCCCAAAAGCTTTTATCGATTTATTTGAAGGTAGAAACAGAGGGAAAATGATCGTCCAAATTTAAATAAAAAAACAAAGAAGATGAACAATTTTGAATTTAAAAATCCTACCAAAATTATTTTTGGAAAGGACACTATACAAAAACTAGAAACTGAAATACCTAACGATGCTAAAGTATTACTACTTTATGGTGGCGGAAGTATTAAGAAAAATGGGATTTATGAGCAAGTAAAAACGGCGCTATCTAACGTTGAAGTGATTGAGTTTGGAGGCATTCCTGCAAATCCAGAATATGCTGTTTTATTGAACGCTTTAAAAGTTATAAAAGCCGAGAATATTACGTATTTATTGGCTGTGGGGGGTGGTTCTGTCATTGACGGAACTAAATTTTTATCAGCTGCTGCATTATTTGAAGGCGATATGCCTTGGGATATATTAAGTAAAAAAATTAGAACCGAAAAAGGAATGCCTTTTGGAACCGTATTAACCTTACCTGCAACAGGATCTGAAATGAATTCTGGCGCTGTTATTACAAGAGCAGAAACCAAAGAAAAACTAGGAATGGGTGGGCCAGGTTTGTTTCCTGAGTTTTCCATATTAGATCCGCAGGTCATTTCTTCGATTCCACAACGCCAATTAGCAAACGGGTTAACAGATGCTTTTACACATGTTTTAGAGCAATACATAACGTATCCAAATGGCGCCTTATTACAAGATCGTTTTGCAGAAAGTATTTTACAAACCATTATTGAAGTTGCACCAAAAGTTTTAAAAGATCCTACAGATTATAAAGTTGCTTCTGATTTTATGTGGAGTTGTACCATGGCGTTAAACGGATTAATACAAAAAGGTGTTCCAACAGATTGGGCTATTCATGCAATGGGACACGAGTTAACAGCTTTATTTGGTATCGATCATGCGCGTACGTTAGCAGTCATTGCGCCAAGCCACTACCAATATAATTTTGAAGATAAGAAAGAGAAATTAGCGCAATATGCAGCACGTGTATGGAATATTACTGAAGGAAGTACCGACGATAAAGCCTATGCTGCCATTGAAAAAACAGTTGCCTTTTTCCACGAGTTAGGAATCGATACGAAGTTATCTGATTGCACGAAGGATTATGAAGGAACTGCCGAAGAAATAGCAAAACGATTTACAGATCGTGGTTGGTTAGGATTAGGTGAACATCAATCGTTATCGCCTGATAAAGTTGAAAAAATTGTAAAAATGGCGTATTAATCAATTATAACGATCAGTAAATTTTTAAGCTCATAAGAGAACTAAATAAAAGTCCCTTCTGAAAATGTTTCAGAAGAAAAAACAGTAATTAAAAAATTAAAAAATGAACATATTATTTGTATTAACATCTCACGATACATTAGGAAATACAGGGAAAAAAACTGGGTTTTGGGTTGAAGAATTTGCAAATCCATATTATACCTTATTAGATAAAGGAGCACATATTACTATTGCGACACCAAAAGGAGGTGCGGCACCTATAGATCCGAGTAGTGATTCGCCAGATGCTGCAACAGAAGCGACTAAACGCTTTGATACTGATGTAGCGGCTAAAGAAAGAATTGCAAATACAAAAGTATTGGCAGATATGAACCCAGATGATTTTGACGGGGTGTTTTATCCAGGAGGACATGGACCGTTATGGGATTTAGCAACCGATAAAACTTCTATTGCTTTAATAGAGAAATTTAATAGCCAAGAAAAACCAATGGCCTTTGTTTGTCACGCTCCAGCTGCTTTAAAAAAGGTTAAAGATGCCCATGGGAATCCATTCGTAAAAGGTAAAAAAGTTACAGGGTTTACAAACACAGAAGAAGCTGCTGTTCAATTAACAGATGTTGTTCCTTTTTTAGTAGAAAATATGTTGAGTGAAAATGGTGGAATCTATTCTAAAAAAGAGGATTGGACTGCGTATGCAATCCAAGATGGTAATTTAATTACAGGTCAAAATCCAGCTTCCTCTGAATTAGTTGCCGAAAAATTACTAGAAAGCTTATCCTAATTTAAATTAGCATATAAGAAAAAGGTTGTCTATAAAAGGCAATCTTTTTCTTATTACTACCAGACTATCTTGGCTTTATGCTAGTATTAGCATATTAAATTACCGTCATCTTCCATCATGGGCTACTTGCTTTTCAACAAGAAACCTATACGTGAATAACGGAATTGCTGCAGTACGAATATCTTTTTGACTCTAATAGTTCTCCCGAGGTTTTCATATTCTAGTGTTCGTGTTCTGTTTCTCCTTTTTTCATTTCTGCCATCAGATAGTAGGCATTGTTAAAAGCAAATTTTGTATTTCGTTCTATTTCTTCAGGGAATTGTAACGCTATCCAATTATTATCTTTTTGACCTAAAATAACTTCAACCGGTTTAAAGCTCCAATCTTTATTTTCCTTTTCTACTGAAAACACAAAAAACTTGTCACCTTCTTTAATAATAGCACTTTCAGGTAATGCCATTGTTTCAGAGCTCTCAACTTGAATTCTTCCTTGAATATACATCCCAGGAATTAGATTACCTTTTTTATTCTCAATTTCTGCATGTACATGTAAAGCTTTAGGGCTATCCTCAAAGGTTTTACTTACTGAATAGATTTCTGCGCTTAGTGCATCATCTTGAATTGACTGTATATTGAAAGTTACTTTTTGACCTTTTTTTACTTTGTAAACATCTTTTTCAAATACCATTAAATCTGCATGAACGTGGTGTGTGTTTACCACTTCAAAAAGTTCTGTTTGTGGTTCTACATATTGACCAGTTTTTACTTCTACCTTTTGTATATAGCCTTCTATTGGACTTCGCAATGCTACTCTTTGTGCAACTGAACCATTACGAACAGATTGAGCACTAACATTTAATAGTTGTAATTGAGCAGCCATTCCGCTAACCATTACTTTTGAAGCATCATACCTAGCTTCTGCTTTTTGGAAATTTGCACCAGAACCTACACCTGCATCATATAGTTTTTGTTGTCGCTCATAGTTCTTCTTTAAAAAATTACTACTGTTAAACGCATTCAAATAATCGGTTTGTATCTTTATAATATTAGGATGTGAAAGATACGCCACGACCTGACCTTTGTTGACTTTATCGCCTTCAATCACTTCAATTGAAGCAACATTGGCTCCAATAACCGATGTGATAGCACCTTCGCTCTGTGGTGGTACTTCCAGCGTCCCATTAGCTTCAACGTAGCTACTCATATTTCGCGATGCAATGGTATCTATTTTTATTTTTAAGGCTTCAAATTGTTGTGCTGATAGCATAACTTCATCACGGTCGCTATGTTCTTTTTTGGGCTCTTTATTGACTTCTTCGTTATGGGGGTGTCCCTCTTTTTTATTTTGATTTTCTTTAGGACCACAAGAAGTTGCTAATAACGATAGCGTCACTAGCGTACGAATAATATATAGTGTGTTTTTCATGATATTAATTTTTAAAATATTGTAATTGAAAAGAACTCTCTAAATAATTTAATAATGCCTCTTGTGCTTCCACCTCAGACTGAATCGCTTCTTTTATAAGTTGCGTAAATGTTGTGTAATCAATTTCCCCTTCTTCATAAGCAAATAGAGCTCCTATCTTTTGTTCTTTGGTAAGCGGCAAGACTTTATCTTTATAGAATATCCAAGAATTTTTCTGTTTTTGATAATTTTCTTTGGCTTGCACAAATTTAGACTGAACTTCCATTTTTTTGAATTTAATCGTTACTTCGGCAATTTGCTTGTCAATTTGCGCAGTCCTAATTTGTGCTTTTGTCGTACCTGATAAAAGCGGTATGGAAATACCCGCTCGATAAGTGTAAAATCTAGAATTGCCATTTATTTTTTGCAAACCACCCTGAAAATTGAACTTGGGCAGATTTTCGGCTTTTGCAACTTTAAAATTTGCCGCCGCTTCTGCCACTTGAAGTTGAGAAATATTATACAAAGGATGGGCTTCCCAACTAAAAGTGTTCATATCTATTTCATTAACTACATCAAATTCATCTGGAACCGTAGATAATTCATCAGAAACTAACCATAGATTTAACTGCTGTAAAGCGATAACATATTCACTATATGCTTGCCTTGTCTTATTGTGAATTTGTAAGGCTTGGTTTTTAGCTGCCGAATATTCCAATTTTGAAATTGCTTCTACTTCATAATTTAACGCTACAGATTTTTCAAAATTGGCATATATAGTATCCAATTCTTTGTACAGATTATAATTTCTTTTACTTTGGAAGGCGTTTGACCATGCTTTTTTAACTTCTAATTCTAACGCTAATTCTGAAAGTTGAAACGTTTTTTGAGCCAATAGAATCCGCTGCTCTTGTAATTTTCGTTTTGGTGAAATACCAAACAAATCAATATTTGATTGACCAATGCCTAGGGTTGTATAAACACCTTTATCATCCCCAACTTCATCGCCTCCTGTAAAAATTTGAGTGGTACCAAAGTCGAAAGCCGCACTTTTTAAAAGTTGTTGCTTCTCAATTTCTAACTGTTTTTGTTTTAAACTTGGATAATTTTCTTTTGATATTTTTACAGCTTCGTGTAGGGTTATTATCGGTAGTATATCATTACTTTGTTGAGCATTTGAGTTAATAGGTAGTAGGAAGATAAATGCTAGCATTACAGTAACTATAACTACTTTTTTATTAGTTATAAACTTAAAAGAATTGTTTTCTACCCAATGATATAATATAGGAAGAATAAACAAAGTTAATAGTGTAGAGGTTAGTAAACCTCCAATTACAACTGTAGCTAAAGGTCGTTGCACTTCTGCGCCAGCTGATGCTGAAATTGCCATTGGTAAAAAGCCTAAAACATCTGTAAAGGCTGTTAGCATAATAGGTCTAATCCTTCGCTTCGTACCTTCAATAATTCTATCTTTAAGATTGGTTACACCTTCTACCTTTAGTTCATTTAATCCGCTAATCATTACCAATCCGTTTAAAACCGCAACACCAAACAAAACAATAAAACCAACACCTGCCGATATGCTAAAAGGCATATCCCGAAACCACAATGCCACAACCCCACCAATAGTTGCCATTGGAATAGCGATATAAATCATTAAGGTTTGTGGTAACGATTTTAAGGCAAAATAAATAAGTACAAAAATAAGTAGCAACGCTAATGGCACTAATGTTTTTAACCGGTTACTGGCACGTTCTAAATTTTCAAAAGCACCACCATAACGAATAAAATAACCAGATGGTAAATCGAGATTGGTATCTAATTTTGATTTGATTTCGGTTACCAACGATTTTACATCACGCCCTCTAACATTAATACCAACATACGTTCTTCTGTTGGTATTATCTCTACTTATTTGCATTGGCCCTGTCTTGTAGCTTACATCTGCAACTTCACGAAGTGGAATTTGTGTGCCAGAAGGTAAATTGATAAATAAATTTTGAACATCTGTAATATCCTCTCGATTATTTGAGTTTAATCGCACAACTAAATCGAATCGTCTTTCCCCTTCAAAAATAACTCCTGCTGTACCACCTGCAAATGCGGACTGTACAATTTGATTTAATGTACTTATTTGAAGTCCGTATTGCGCCAATTTGTCTCTGTTATAAGTAATTGTCATTTGTGGCAAACCAGTGGTGGCTTCCGCTTTCATATCGCCAATACCTTCCGTTCCTGCAATTATTTCGGATATTTCTTCTGCCTTTTGAGAAAGCACATTTATATCTTCTCCATAAATTTTTATGGCTATATCTTCTCTAACACCTTCAAGCAATTCATTAAAACGCATTTCAATGGGCTGTGTAAACTCATAATTAATACCAGGAATTATCTCAACAGCTTCTTTCATTTTCTCAATTAACTCATCTTTTGAAGTTGCTGAAGTCCATTCACTTTTTGGTTTTAAAATTACAAAAACATCGGCTATATCCATTGGCATTGGGTCGGTTGGTATTTCTGCAACACCAATACGACTTACAATTTTTTCGACTTCTGGAAACTGTTCCTTTATAATTTGTTCAATTTTTGTGGTTGTTTCAATAGTTTCAGTAAGAGAACTACCCGGTTTTAAAATAGCGTGAAAAGCAATATCGCCTTCATCCAACTGTGGTATAAATTCGCCCCCCATTTTGGAAAACATAAATACGGTAATCCCGAACAAAACGACTGCGAAACCAACTATGAATTTTCCATTTTTTAAGGCCTTTTCTAATACAGGTTGATACGTGCGCTCTGCCCACTGCACAAATTTATCGCCATAGGATTTTTTGTCCGATTTTGGTGCTCTTAAAACTAAAGCTGACATCATTGGTACGTAGGTAAGACAAAGTATCATGGCGCCAATCATTGCAAAAATGAAAGTTAAAGCCATTGGCTTGAACATCTTCCCTTCAATACCTTCCAATGCAAGGATAGGAAGGAAAACAATTAGAATAATAAGCTGACCAAAAAAGGCAGCATTCATCATCTTTTTTGAAGCTTCTGCTGCAATACTATCACGTTCTTTAGCAATTAATTTCCTCTTCTTCAGTACTTGTGATGCAATAATAAAAACGGTACTTTCAACAATTATTACAGAGCCATCGACAATGATTCCGAAATCTATAGCTCCCAAACTCATTAAATTAGCCCAAACATCAAAGGCATTCATAAGAATAAATGCAAATAACAAGGACAACGGAATGGTTGAAGCGACTAGTAAACCGCCTCTCCAATTACCCAATAAGAAAATAAGTACAAAAATCACGATTAATGCACCTTCAACAAGGTTGGTAGCCACTGTTGATGTTGTTTCTGCTATTAACTTACTTCGGTCTAATAAGGGCTCGATACTGACTCCTATTGGCAAAGACTTTTCAATTTGTGTCATTCTCTTCTTCACATGATCTATAACATCGTTCGAATTTGCGCCTTTTAGCATCATAACCAAACCACCTACAACTTCACCTTCTCCATTTTGGGTTAAAGCACCATAGCGGGTAGCGGAACCAAATTGCACAGTTGCAACGTCACCAATAGTAATCGGAATGTTATTTGTGTTTTTAACAACAGTTTTTCTTATATCATCTAAACTACGGGCCAAACCTTCGCCACGAATAAAATTTGCTTTATGATTTTTTTCGATATAAGCTCCACCTGTATTTTGATTGTTCGCTTCAAGAGCTTCAAAAACATCTGTAATTGTTAATCCAATAGAGTTTAATTCGTTTGGGTCAACGGCTACTTCGTACTGCTTAATTTCACCGCCTATAGCATTTACTTCAACGACTCCTTCCACCATAGCCATTTGGCGCTGAACAATCCAATCTTGCATCGTACGTAAATCTGTGAGCGAATACCTATCTTTAAATTCTGATTTGACTTTAAGTGTATATTGATAAATTTCTCCTAAACCAGAAGAAATAGGTCCCATTGAAGGTTCGCCAAAACCACTTGGGATTTGTTCTTTGACTTCATTTAGTTTTTCTGCTACTAATTGACGTGGTAGATAAGTTCTCATATCATCGTCAAAAACAATGGTAACTACTGATAAGCCAAAGCGAGAAATAGAACGGATTTCTTGAACGCCAGGTAAATTGCTCATTGCCAATTCGACAGGATAGGTCACTATTTGTTCAATGTCTTCAGTACCTAAATTTGGTGCTTGCGTAATTACTTGTACTTGGTTATTGGTGATATCTGGAACAGCATCGACAGGTACTTGGGCCATACTCCAAATACCTGCTCCTATAATGGTAAGCGTAAGCAAGCCAATAATAAATTTGTTATTGATCGAAAAATCAATGATTTTATTAATCATAGAAAGTGTATTAATTTGGTTAAAAAAAGATGTATGCTTTCTCGAAAGCGAAAACAGAAGTGACATTTCCTTTGGATAAATATCAAAAAGGGATAGAATTATCCTACAAAAACTAAATTATACTCGTGGTGGTTGTAATATAGAATTATGATAGCCTTTCTTTCTAACATCAAAATACTTAATGCAAGGTTTTGGCGTCAAAGGATTTATAGGCTCAAATTCTAAAACATCAAATGCAATAGTATGAACGTGACAGCAATGACAATGACAAAAAGGCGAACACATATCACATGCAGTATGGGAGTGACTAGAATCTAATGTTTGTGAAAGTTCTGTATTTATATATCCATTGTTCGCTATCGTATCTCCACAGGGCACAAAATTGAGCCCGAGGAAATATATAGACAATATGATGGTAAATACTTTCAAAATACAAAGGTATTAGAATTTTAATGCATTTGGGCTAGAAACAAGAAATAAAATGAATGGCAAACAAATTTTTAAATCCTAGGAAAAAGTAGTACTCCTATTTTTTGTTTAGTTAATAAAATTATTAATGTATTGAAATGGATTCTGGTAAGGGATGCTTCAGATTAGAGGAGGTTTTTGTGTTATTCCAATTGTAGTCTTCCCTTTTTTAGTTTACCTCAAACTTCGATACATTATTATTGACCTTATCAGCGACGAGCATTCTAACACCATTTGCCCTAAAATTAATCACTATGTAATATTTCCGGCACTAAACACTCGTTAGAAAAAAATAATTACGAAGATATAGTTGTATATTTGCCTTCATTAGTATGAATTATACGCTAAACAGTCATCTCTTTTGTTTCTATGCCTTTTAAAAAACTACACCCACATATACAAGACAAACTAGAGTCTCTCGAAATAACAATACCTACTCCTTTTCAGCGCATTAGTATTCCTGTAATTAAAAGTGGTGCCAATGTCTTTTGTACGGCCAAAAAAGATAGTGGAAAAACGACGACACTGATACTAACTATCCTGCAAAAATTAAAATGTGAGGAAGTTGGAAATGGTCCAAGAGCCTTAGTTATTGTAGAAAATAAAGAAAAGGCATTGGAATTATATGATGCTTTTTTAAAATATACGAGATATACTTCGTTACGCGTTTATTTAGGAGATGAAAAAATTCATATTGATCTGCAAAAATCAGAAATATTTGAGGGTATAGATATTCTTATTTCTACACCCAAAACAATGAACAAGTTGTTTTTATTTAATGCTGTAAGTACTTCTCATGTAACTATATTTAGTATAGACGATGCTGAGTTTTTAGTTCAGAAAACACCATACTCTAATCTGATGTCGATTACTCAAAGTATTAGTAAATGCCAATTTGTGCTATACTCAGAAAAAATGCACCCAATTCTAAAACGCTTTAAGTCTCATTTTATGGAGCATTCTAAAATAGTCTCTGTATAAGGATCTGACTCATTTATGTGCTATACATTCTTAAATCTATAATTCCGTGATAAAAAAACAAAAAACATGATGATACCTAAGCTACATTATATATCTGAGGGTAGTTCTCCAAAAGAGCATCTGGAAAACATCCAAAAAGCGTGTTCATCGGGTTCAGAATTAGTACAATTACGTTTAAAAAATGTTTCAAAAAAAGAATGTTTAAAATTTGCAACAGCCGCTAGAGAAATCACCTCGCATTTTCAAACCAGATTAATTATAAACGATCATTACAAAATAGCAAAAACCATTAAAGCAGATGGTGTACATTTAGGACAATCGGATTCCTGCCCTACTATTGCGAGAGCATATTTATATAATTGGCAAATTATTGGTGGAACAGCAAATACCATCCAAGATTGCGAAACATTAATTCATAAAAATGTCGATTATATTAGTTTAGGTCCATTTAGATTTACAACAAGCAAAGAGAATTTAAGTTCGGTTTTAGGTTTAAACGGTTATACTGTAATTATAGAAGCCTTAAAAACGGAAA